>MDSX01043789.1_pt1 | contig 24125 bp, 20 predicted proteins | sample 811141 | NCBI WGS metagenome assembly MDSX01 (sample SAMN05326642, study PRJNA326480) | marine metagenome | isolation source: seawater | place: Atlantic Ocean: South East | collected 2010
CATGGCCGGCGATACGCGTAGCACCGTTGCTCTTCTCGCGTCGCTCTTGTTGCTTTCATCTATGCCAATTCTTACCGCAGCGGAAACCGGTGATGTTGTCTTTTCCATTGAAGAGAATTCAGCGCAAGAACACCCGTGGTATGAAGCGGACACCCTCGTACAATTAACGGCATTATTCACCAACACGGGTCCAGCAATTTCGATTGAAAATGACCCTTCATGCGGCGCAGTTCTGCAAGTTCTCGATTCCCAAGGCTTGATGCTTATTGATGAATCATCTACCTGCCGTGGCCAAACCCAAAATATTGATTTGGCCGACGGCGAGACGTACTCCTTTGAACCGTTATCATGGGATCTCCGAGGCGCCGATGGAGAATATGTGGAGCCTGGAATCTACACCGTAGCCGCTTTCCATTCCTCCACACAATCTTTCGCTTCAAAAACCATCCAAGTGCAAACTCCAGTAGACGTATCTGGCGAACTAGAATTACTTCTCGACCTAAGCACACGGTTGGGTGAAATTCAGCAAGAAGAAGAAGTCATTCTTGGTGTGACTCTGCGAAACCCTACAAGTTCGCCTCTTGATCTCCCTCTCATCGATGGCTGTCTCGTCCAACTGGACGTGAACGGAGCCTCCTCTCTTCAGATGCCTTGCTTTGCGAGTTTCCAATCGTTGGAGCCCTACGAGCAAACTTTACTCGGTCATGTTTTGTTCGAAGATGCTTCATTTGTTCAAGGCTTGAACACTATTCATGCGACCCTTCCTTCTCAACTTCTCTCCACTTCAGTTTCATTCACTCTTGAGGATTCACAATCCATAGATTCTTCACTCCAAGCACTTCTTTCCACTGAACTTATCCATCAAGAGAGCGAGACAAATTTGTACTCACAAGAAGACATCTTTACTTCCAGCATTCTCATGTCAAACACTGGACAGGAAACCATTCCCCTCACCTTTACTGATTCATGCCGAGCTGAAATGTGGGTTTTAGACGAGTTGGGGGAGGTCATGTTTGACAGCCGAATGCTGAAAAATTGCAATGCTCTTGAACTCGATTACATTCTTGAACAAAACGAACAAGTTCAATTCACTTTACCGGATTGGACTTTCACAAATCTCGAAGGCTGCGAAGTTGCTTCAGGGCAATATACGGTTGTTGCAGAAATACCCGAGTTCCACTTGTCTACCATCCAAAAAATCCATTACGAGAAAGCCACATCGACGCTCTGTAATTCTCCTCTTTCGATAGAAATGACCCCCGAAATCACTCCTGCGGATAATGGGTTTGATTTAACTCTAGAAATATCACCTCTTACCGGTGATGTCGACCTGCGATGGATAGGTCCTTGCGCTGTTATGATCACAATTATCGATTTATCAACAATTGAAGAGGTTAATTCTCAAGCACTGATGTGCGATTCGTACGATGGCCGGCATTTCGTGATTCCATCGGGTGAAGATTCAGATCCTCTACAACTTGAAGTTGGTTCAGTGGACATGGTTGACATGGAATTTGCTTCGCTGCCTGATGGAGACTACCAAATGGTTTTGAGTCTTGAGACAAATCCTCAAACTCGTGCTGGTTTTGTGTTCTCATGGCCAATTGCAGAAGATGAGACTTCGATGGAACAATCTGCGGAAGTTGTCGTCGAACAACAATCACGCCTTCTCAGTGGAAAATGGTCCGGATTACAAACTGAAGTTGGAACATGTTGGATGTTTGAATCACCTGATGAAGGTCAACTCCTCCTTTCAAGTGCAATTTTCGGTCAATGGTTGCCGCAACAAGGATGGAGCGGTACGTACGAGGTCGTCGATGCATCGGCCTCAGGTGCTTGTTCAAATTTTCAAGCCCCCTCATTCCAAATTCGAGAACTCGTTGATGAAACGCCAGTTGAAACCGTCTCTCCGCCAACTGAACTTTCTGAAACCGAGGCTTCTGTGACCCCGCAAGAGCAGGTTTCCACATACGTCCCATCGGTTCTTGTCGTCGTTACGACAGGTTCTCTTCTCTCGCTTTTAATCACCTTCGTGTTCAGTAACGAATCCTTGCGAATACCATCCACAGCTGCAGGGTTGTGGTTCCTCGGACTTCTCGGGCGTACACATGAAACAACAGATGGCCGATATCAACGAGGACGTCTTATGGGATACCTCACTGCTAACCCTGGATGCCATTTTAGAGCACTCATGGCTGCTCTCGATATGAGCAACGGGCAAATCACTCACCACCTGCGAATTCTTGAAACGGAAGAAGCAATTTGGCGTAGAAAGGATGGCCGTTTAGTCCGTTATTATCCACTGACCAACTCACTGTACCCGAGCATGAACGAAGATGATCTACCCGTGCCCCCGCTCTCGCCAGACCCGAACAGTCTGCAAGGTAAGATTCTGACACTGCTTGACCGCGATGGTCCGTTAGGAGAGTTCCCAACACAAGCAGAATTAGCAGTTCGCTTGGAAAAGAGCCAACAATTGGTCTCACATCATTTACGGACTCTGCAAAAGTTTGGATTAGTCGAGAAAAGAAAAATGGGTCTTAAGAACCGTTACAAGCTTACTCGAGAAGCTATTTTCTTGTTAGAGACAAGTGCTGATTTCACTCGTGAAGATTGATGTGTCGTTGAATCCCTTGAGTCTCGATGGACCATTTGAGTTCACTCCATCCTTGTTTTTCTGCGAGTTCATAGACTTCTTTTCGGTCGTATCCGTCATCGAAAAGAACACCGACAACACCCCCTGCTCCGGCACCCATAACTTTCCACGCCATGATTGATTCGTCGAGCTGCAAGGGTTTGAGAAGTTTCTCAAATGGAGCATTGAACTCTTTTCCGAGCAGGTTCACACTCCAACTCCCCTTGTGCAAACAGAGTGCAAAATGGTCCTTTGACTCATTCTTGATTGCTTCAAGCATCTCCGCAGTAATGTGTCGAATACGGTCTAAACCATCGCGTATCTGCGGGTCGCCATCAACAAACTTAGCCCAGACATTTTGATGTAAATCCCCAGATACATGTGAGATACCGCTGTCGAACAATACGAGATTTCGTTCTATCCATGAAAGAAATTCTTTCGATGGATTCAGAGGTGTCGCAGTGACATTATCGCCTTCGAAAAAAAGATGTTGCATGCCCCCAAGAGCACTGGCCCATTGATCTTGACGCCCTCCGGTATTTCCGAGTAGTGCTTCGAATTGGAATGCGATCTCTGCGATATCCTCAGGGGCTCGGTTATCGCCAGAAATAGCCGACAAGAGTGCGACATTCATTGCACCAGAAGTACCTAATCCGGAACCAACTGGCATATCAGAACTGTAGTTCACCATGATACGTCTTTCATCATCAATGTGCATTTCAGCGGTAATGTATCGGTTGATGGCGATGTTGATGACCTCGCCTGGCGATATTGAACAGTATGCAGGCACATCTGTCCAGCCACCTGCAAGGTCGATTCGTACTGGAACTCGAACGGTGACAGTCTTGGCCATGAATACCCGATAATTTTCACCCTCATGAAGAGTGGCATTCAAGTCAAATGGTTGATTCGGATGTTTGTCTCGCAAGACATTTGGTGTCAATATGGCCAAAGAATACACTCCGGTCGATGAAGTTGCATGGCAACAGAAGTGGGTGGATGCGAAGATATTTGAAAGCCAAATCCGTTCAAATCGACCTAAATTCTACTGCTTGGAAATGTATCCTTATCCGTCTGGAAAGATGCATATGGGTCACGTCCGAAATTATTCCATCGGAGATGCTGTCGCACGCTACAAACGCATGATGGGATTCGATGTTTTGTATCCAATTGGTTTTGATTCCTTCGGGATGCCTGCAGAAAATGCTGCTAAGGATGAAGGAGGCCATCCATACGATATCACTGAACGAAACATGGCTTCAATCACGAAACAAATTAAGCGAATGGGATTCTCTTACGACTGGAATCGACAATTGAAAAGTCACGATCCTCGTTATTACAAGTGGAATCAATACTTTTTCATTAAATTCTTTGAGAAAGGATTGGCTTACCGCGAACATGCCCCTGTCAATTGGTGCGTTCAATGCGAAACCGTACTTGCGAACGAACAGGTCAAGGCTGGCCGATGCTGGCGTTGCAATGGGCCAGTTAATCAAAAAGAAATGAACCAGTGGTTCCTTGACATTAATCAATACGCTCAAGAACTCGTTGATGGCTTGGATACAATTGCTTTCCCTGAAAATGTCAAGTCTTTGCAAAGAGACTGGTTAGGTCGTTCAGAAGGTGCTCAGATAAGTTTCAAGGTTGCAGATTCAGAATCTGTTATTGAGGTCTTTACCACGCGTCCAGATACTTTGTTTGGCTCAACCTTTGTCACCCTTGCACCCGAACATCCTATGGCTGAAGAACTCGTCAAAGGTACGGATTATGAAGAAGCGTGGAAAGAACTCTACGATGAGGTTTCAGTTTTAGCCGAATTTGATCGTATTCGAAACATGAAGAAGAAGAAAGGAGTTCCATCGGGTAGGTTTGCAATCCACCCTTTAACCGGTGAAAAGATTCCTATTTGGATTGGAAATTTCGTTATTGCATCCTATGGAACCGGTGCCGTAATGGCAGTTCCTGGGCACGATGAAAGAGATTTTGATTTTGCTAAGAAGTTCGATATACCTATCAAACGGGTTTTGATTATGAAGGAAGATGGAGACCCTCAAGCACCTCTTGAAACAGCGGAAACAGAATATGGCTGGATGGTTAACTCTCCGATTGAAGGGTTTGACGGGCTTTATGGCGAGGATGGAAAAAGGGCGATTACTGAAGCATTGAAGTCGAAAGGATTAGGCCAACAAACCATTAATTGGAAAATTCGACCATGGCTTGTTTCTCGTCAACGATATTGGGGTACACCGATTCCAATAATCCATTGTGATGGTTGTGGTGTCGTACCTGTTCCGGAGCAGGATTTACCGGTTGAATTGCCCACCGATGTCGAATTCGGTCATGGAAATCCTTTGGAAACCTCGGAATCATTCCTCAATGTTGACTGCCCAAAATGCAGCCAGCCAGCTCGACGTGAAACGGATACTATGGACACTTTTGTTGACTCGTCATGGTATTTCATGCGTTACACCGACCCATTGAACGATGAGATTTGTTTTGATCCAAAAATCATGAACCATTTCATGAACGTTGATTTCTACTGTGGTGGAATTGAACATGCCCAAATGCATCTGATTTATGCACGCTTTTACACAAAGGCTCTGCGTGATTTAGGCTTACACTCCAATGATGAGCCATTTAATGAACTCCTTTGCCAAGGAATGGTAAATGCTCCAGCTCCATGGTGTGAATCATGTCAGTTGACCTTCTCAGTGGCTCATGCAGGCTCTCCTTGCCCCCATTGTGATTCTCCATTGACGGAACGTTCCGCAAAGATGAGCAAATCATTGGGTAACACAGTTTCTCCCGAACATATGGTTGAGAAATATGGTGCGGATACTGTACGCTTGTTTATTCTCTTCTCAGCAAACCCTACTGCGGGAATGGATTGGTCGGATTCAGCAATTGCATCGAATCATCGCGTCATGATGCAGATGGCGACCATGCCTGAACGACTGCTTGAATGGAGTGGTGGAGTCTCTTCAATGGATACTTGGATGCTTGCCCGCTTGAAACAACGTTGTACAGAGTTTCAACAGGCAATGGACCATTTTGATTTGCGTCGAGCAGTCGAAATCTCTCACTATGATTTCATCAAAGATATCAATTGGTATATTCGTCGCGGTGGGGAGAACCCCGAACTCGGCACGAAAATCCTCGACTCATGGACTCATCTTGTATCTGTCTCGACGCCCCACATGGCAGAGGAATGGTGGCAGACACTGGGCAAGGAAGGGCTTGTGTGTGGCACTGAAATGCCCTTGCTCCCTTCGATAACGGATGAAGAACAGTCCGCCCTTGATTGCGAGACACTCTTGCGCAGTGTCTTAGATTCAGCTCGTCGAATCAAAGATGTTGCTGAACGTCATCTTGACGGGCCTGCTCAATCAGCAATTATCGTTGTATCTCCCACCTGGAAACGAAGTATGGCAGTTGACGCACTCAATTTCATTGAACAGGGTGGAAGCCCCAAGCAATTTGCATCTCATGTTTCGCAAATGGAAATCGCGCAAGGTGAAAGGAAAGGAGAAATAATCGGTTATTGGGGTAAAAAGATGCTACCTCAGGTGTTTAAGTGGGACGATGATTCGAGAATTTTGATTCGAAGTGGGCTTGATGAAGTCGAGGCTTTGACTCAACGTTCCTCTTTTATCGCTCAAGAATTAGGTCTTCAGTCCGTCAAAGTCGTTCTTGGTGAATCTGCAGAGGACGAGACTGGTCGAGCAGGTGGTTCTATGCCGCTTGCACCTTCGATTGTATATGCTTGAACGGTACTCTCATTCCTGCTCTTTTGTAAGGAGAGAATGTTCTATCAAATCATCTGCTCCATAGTGCTGTTTGATTTCAGCAATGGTTTTTTGCTGGTCTGTCTTTTCCGAATTTCTCTTTGAAAAGGTGACAAATGCTGCAGCTCCTAAGAACAAGATTGCGAAAAGATACAACGCAGAAGTCATACTCAAACCATTACCTGAAGAAGTTCCGTCAGTTGCCGTATTTTCAGAAGCAATTTGGCATCCATTAGCGTCGACAATTTTTCCAGCCTCCGTATTTTGACAAAGGTCGATAGCGTTTGCAATTCCGTCAAGGTCATCATCAAGTTGGAATTGACTGCAACCAGTGATTCCAACGTCCCGTCCAGCAACAGTTCGCGGGCATTCATCGACAAGGTCAAGCACTCCATCGCCATCATCATCATCGTCTTCTGCACTATCAATACAGCCATCGTTATCGAGGTCTTGACCAAGTCCAGCAACGCCGATTATCCCAAATTGGCAGTTGTCAAGGTTATCATAAACTCCATCATTATCATCATCGTCATCTTCGCTAATATCGCGACAACCATCACTGTCGTAGTCATCAACTGATGCACTTGTAGACCATCGAATTTCACCTCGAGGGCATGCGTCATCCGCATCGCTCACGCCGTCTTCGTCATCATCTAAATCAGTGAGTGAATCATGACAGCCATCTTGGTCGTAATCGTTAATGCTGGTTGAAGTCCATATCGGTGAATCACGTGGACAATTATCCGATGGGTTTGCAATACCGTCACTGTCTTCATCAATGTCACACACATCACCTATATTGTCGCCGTCCAAATCGAGTTGCTCGCTGTTAGCGTCGTTTGGGCAGTTATCCATTTGGTCGACCCATCCGTCATTATCTGAATCGATGTCTGCACATCCATCACCTTCACTGTCTGTTTCAGGGGTAGAAATCCAGCCAACGGGGCCTAGGGGACAAGCATCATTGTGGTCGAACACGGTATCCTCATCGTCATCGAAATCTTCGGTTTGGTCTTTGCAGCCGTCGCTATCATGGTCGGATGAGGCTTCAGAAAACCACCATGCGTCACCGTACGGGCAATCATCAAATTCATCGGCAATATTGTCATTATCGTCGTCATCATCACAGACATCACCTCGAAGGTCATTTTCGTGATTCGCTTGGTCAGCATTCGCAATCCTTGGACAGTTGTCTTCACCGTCAAGCAATCCATCGTTATCTCGGTCTGTTTGGTAAAGCCACACACCCGAATCGAAATCACCCCAGCTGGATGCAGTGTTCTCTCCTGTCTCAAGCGTTCCAGAGTATATCAGTGACACCAGTGGAGAGCCATCAGGGGTGAGAGAGAGGTCAATCGGTTCGTCGTTTCCGTCACCACCTGCTTGAATTGCCCATTCCCATGTGTTGTTTTCAAGTAGTTCGGCTAAGAAGATGTCATTGTGAATATCATCATTGATACCGTCCAGGTCATACAGCGTATCCGGGCCGATCGTTAGACCTGCAGAGGTTACGCCTGCGACATATGTACTGCCGTGTTCAGAGTGAACCAATGATGTGGCCCTATCAAGCCCTATACCTCCTCCATAGACGAGATTCGCCCATCCGCCAGTTGACGAAATTTCACTGACGAAGAAGTCTGTCCCCGATGATTGCGTTGTAAAATGAGAGTCAAAAGTAGCATTGCCGTAAAACTCTCCAACAGCGCGTATGCCGTCGGTCGATTTTCCTTCGCAATCCCAGATGCGATCTTCTCCGATACCTCCACCAGAGATGGCCCAATTCCATCCGAATTCAGAAAAACTCGCTACCGCAACATCGGTCGAGCCCTCGGAGTTGTATTGATTATTGTTAATGAGAATCCGTCCATTGTACGTTATCGCGACATACATCTGTCCGGACGAATCTCTGCAAAGCGCTCCTATTCGTTCGATTCCATCGGCAGCTTCAGCGGAGACATTAGAGAGGACAACACCGTTTTCGTCGTACGTCGCAATGAGTAAACTCGGTTCATCTGACGCTGGAATTATGTCTCCATTAAACTCAAGAGATTCTCGAAAGGTTACTGCAAGGTGGATTTGATTCGGAAACACATCGTCAACAACCATCATGTCGATAACAAACAGTTCGTTTGGGTTTTGAATTTGAGTTGACCACACCCATTCACCGTTTGAATTCAATCGAGCGAGGAATGCATTTCCATCATCTGTAGGCTCATTTTTACTCAACGGAGTTAATTGTCCCAAGCTGAGTTGGCATGAAGTAACAATACTGTTGAGACAGTAGGTACCTGCAACCAAAAGGTCACCATTTGGAAGCATGTCAATAGCGTCAATTGAGTCGACGGCGTTTGAACCTCCGCTCATTGCAGAAGTGATATTTCCATTTTCATCCATCCAAGTAAGAAAGAAATCGAAGTCTTGACTACCTCCAGTGGCACCTAATCCATCGATTTGGTCTCGAAACTGTAGATTGCCCTGAAACCAACCCGCTGAGACACTGGTTCCGTTATCATACACCATGGTCTCTACAATGTAATCATTTTCAAGACCCCCAAATGTTGAAACCCAGCCAAGAGTGGTTGAATTGTTTTCCTCCACAGAAAAGATATCGGTTTGGGAATCAAATTCCTCACCAGTTTGCACAGATGAGGAAGGGATGCTGCCAAGAATGAATAAAGTCACGAAAACCACACAAAATCTGCTTCTGCGCATGTATTTCCGATTCCGTCAAAGCATTTGAAACCGTGTGCCGTCTGTCCCACAACTTCTTGACACAGGTAGGAGTGGGAAACCTATGGGCACTCCGCAAGGCGTTTGGCGTCGCCCAATGGAACGTAAACAATCGATTCAAGCCGGAGAGAACATCCTCAATCTCGATTCTTGGCCTTCTTGGAACAGTTCTGCTCAAAGAATTTTATCTTCGTCGACTGGTACTCTCTTTGAAGGTCAACGATTTGATTTACACAGAATAGAACGCCAACGCTTGGTTGAGGAATTATGGCTTGTTAAATCCGTTCGAAAGGGGAAAAATCCCGATTTTGTTGAAATTGAATTTGAATGGTTGGGCCAACAGAGGGAAGGCAAAACCGTTGGTACTTCACTGAAAGAATTGCGACTTTCGGTCACGGTGTTGTGTGAAGATGAAGGTGGGATTGAAATTGCCGCATGGTGGCAGATTCCGTGGTGGGCGCGTCCTCTTCGAGCACGAATGAATGCTCAAGCGAAGTCTTTTGCAACTCAATGGCTTGATGATCTTTCGTCGAAAGGAACCGCTCTGTTCAAGGATTCACAATCGTTTTCTTTTGTCGAAAAGAAAAGCGAGCATTCAAAGACGGTCGGCGACGACGAGGAATGATGAGCCAACCGAACAGCGGGAAGAATGGGGGCTCATCCTCGGGAAAAAAACACCGTTCGAGAAAGAACAACAGAAGAAATCGCTCAAACCGTCCACGAAGATACGGTAGCACTGCCAAGAAAACATTGGAAGAACGAAATGCTACCATCATCAAAGATATGGAAAATCGAGCAATGGGAAGGTTTCAGCAGAACCCTCTTCCAATGGGGTTCCCTGATGGAATTGAAGAACCGAAAACGTTCAAGTTTGATTGGAAACTCTCTCCTGTCCCTCTAAAAGACGAGGAGGAAATGGCAGGAAAAGTCATGCGTAAAGGTGAATTTGGGTGGTTAGATGACGATCGTGTTGATGAGATAGCAGAGATCGCTAAAGATTACAAAATGACACTTGAGCAAGCCCTTTCTCTTCGCTCCGCTCTCTTACAACAAAAAACAGTCTATGGTCATGGGCGTCTCCGCTCCCAAGGAAAGAATATGTTACGACTTTACAATGAGGGTGTGAGTGTTGTTGATTTATCGACACGTTTTGATTTCCCGCCGATGAATATATTTCGCATAATCCTAACCGAAATGCGCTGGTCAAAATCGAAGATTAAGGAAAGTCTTCGCCAACCAAGTCGGCTGAGTGAACGCGAACGTACTGAATTTGAAGCCGCAGAGGCAGCCGACCGCGTTTCGAACGTCGACCAGGGCGAATCTCAAGAGAGAGCTGATTTGTTTGAGGATATCCTTGCCGATTGGTTTGAAGAACAGGGAGTTCGCCTTCGCCGTCAACCGGAGATGGTCCAAGAACAGAAGCAAGATCTGGGTCGGCCGGTACGAACGCCGGATATCTTATTCCTCGACCATGTAGAGATCAATGGAAAACCCGTTGCATGGATTGATGCCAAGCACTTTTACGGAGCCGATGTAGATTTCCAACGCAAAAAAATGGCGAAGCAAATGGCTCGTTACATCGAGGAATGGGGCAGTGGAGCCGTTGTTTATCGTCACGGCTTTTCTGAAAATTTATTCATGCCAGGATGTACATTGTTAGATGCAAATCTTCTTGATTTGAGTAAATTAGGTCCAGGCGAGTAATTAACGAATACTCGTCTTACGAACACCGAATCCTCTTTGCCGTAATGCATTAGCAATGTCATTCATCTCGTCATCAAGCAACGGTTCATCTAAACGCCTCGGCAGAATTGATACCGATACACCAAGCATGCACAGCCGAACATTGATACGTGCTTGCAAGTCAAGACGTAGAATTTCTTTTTTGACCTTGGTGAGAAGATCCTTGCGTACTTCCTCGTCAAGTAATCCTGATGCATCTGCAAAATTTCTCGATTCAAACATGAGGTCCGGCCAGCGTTCATATGTCCAGTCTTTCAATCTTAAACGAGAGACTGCACGTTCTCCAGCTTTTGAGATTGAGCGCTGCCAGGCTTCATCATCAATGTATGTAGAAGTGTGACGACTCTCCTCAGGCTGCCATACCAGAAGAATTGGTTGATGTGTCGTAAAACTTACAACTTTTCCACCCGCACCCGGTGAGCCAGGTTCGAGTCGCAGTTCTACGCCTTTCGCAGATATCCCTAAAACATCGCCAAGTCCAGATCCATGCATTCGTTCAATACGGTGTGCAAGACGGAGATATTGTTCCTCAGTCCCCTTTTTGGAAATATTTTGGAAGGCTCTTGCAACGGCAACCAATCCTGCAGCAGACATTCCAAAACCTTGACTTGTCGGTAATTCCAACTTGACATGAATTCTGTACGAATCCTCTCTTTTGAGTAATCGGGCAATTCTCAATTCTTCAACAAGGTCAAGGTAAATTTTGCCGGAATGAGGCAACACATTTCCATCCATTCCAATAACTTCGGTGATTATTTCTCCATCCTCTACTGGCCCCGCCGGTATATCGAGTTCCGCTCCTGCAGAGAGTTTTTCCTCGATTTCAGGTTGATTTGATGCGATGTATTCCACTGTTGCTTCAACACCATCGGCAACATTCAACCCCGCCCCCCTGCTTCCTTGAGAACGAGCAAGGTGCGAACCTTTCCAAATTGAGAAAAGGAGCGTAACATGACCTCCGCATCGCTCAGTCACCATGATGTTCAGTTCAACCATCAGCAGCAGTGACTTGAACTCTCTCCCTATCAGAGGTGTTTTTGCTTTTTTTCACGGACTTTTTTTGCTATGAGTCGAAATTCCTCATCGAAGATGGCTTGCTTGTCTTCTTGAGAGAGGAATGCATATTGCAATTCATCTTCGATGCAAGAGAATTGATAATCCAAATATCGAAGTTCCTCTGGAATTAATTTATAGAGAACTTCGTCGCTGTCAAGTAAAATTATCCCGTCGGAGACATAACCTTGTATCCACTTGTACTCCTCTCTTCCATGAGCCAAAAATAACTCAAGTAACGGAAGTCGTTTTGCTAATGCTCTATCGTCTCGTAAGGCGAGTGCCATTGAGATTAACTGGTCACCAAGAGGTAGAAGTTCACCGTATTCTGAGGTGCTGATGCATAGTTGACACCATGCGTCCGCAATATCCTCACTGCCTCCTGCAGTTGTGCCACGCACTTGGAGTGGTTCGATTTGGGCTATTTCCCAATCTGTTTGCATCACTCGTCCGCTTATCGTATATCTCCGATTTGACTTCGCTTTCAAATGAATCTCGAAATCAATAACGTCAAAATCATCAGGATTTTTAATATCCACTGCTTTACTCTCGATTGACATCCAGTCATGAGCCCAAGTTAATTCATACAACCACAACATGGCTTTCTTTTCACTTGCAAATGGTGAACAGATTTCGAGAAGTGGACCCATGCCCTCTTTCTTTTCGAGACTATTTAACCTCATCAAGAAGCGAAGGGTTTTGAGCCATGCCGCAGTGAGTGTATCATGCCCCTCGACATCGGAGACCCAGCACCAAATTTTGAACTTCGGAATTCAAACTCCTCCCAGGGTGATTCAGTCATGAATCTTGAGCAATCAAGAAGAAAAAATGGCCTCATTGTGGTCTTTGAGTGCAATCACTGCCCTTATGTTATCGCCAGTATTTCACGACTCGAAGCCATGTCGGAGAAAGCGAAAGGTCTGGAAATTGGCTTTGTTGGTATTAATTCAAATGACCCAACCGTTTACCCGAACGATTCATTTGAGCATATGCAGACGAGGGCTGAGGGAATGTCTTACCCTTATCTTCATGATTCTACCCAAGACATCGCCCATGCATATGATGCGAAGAGGACCCCGGAGTTTTTCCTTTTTGACAGTCAACTCAAACTGATTTACAAAGGGCGCATGGACGACTCTCCTCGAGATCCAACCACGGTTCAAACTCATGAACTCGATGACGCGATTCAAGCGATGCTTGAAGGTAAATCTCCTGCAATAAGTATCACTGAGTCAATTGGCTGCTCTGTGAAATGGAAAAGTTGAGAGTGATTTTATGTCCGGGTGCCGAAGACAGTGTGGCTGGGATAAAAACATGGTTTGTAGAAGCTGTGGAATCGATTACGGTGTCACAGACGATTCTGTCAACAAAATTGACGCTCCTTCAGAAGAGGATTAATCAGTATTGTTCAAGCACCAGTTCAGTGGTTGTTGAAGCAATTTCATTTGGAGCAGCAAGCCACATTTTGTCGAGTAGCGTACGCAGAGCCATTGTATCATCAACGTGAACCAATGCCACTAAGTCGGCGTTTCCTGATACTTCGTAAATGATTTCAATCCCATCCCATCCGGTCACTTCTGAAGCAAAAGAGCCTATTTCTGCACCGGGTGAAACTTTGATTCTGACAAGAGCGGTTAGTCCAACTCCACCTTCTCGAACAGTATAGCCTCTGATTGTTCCATCTTCTTCCATTTTGCGAACATGTGTTCGAACAGTCCGCTCTGAGGCACCGACTTCTTTGGCGAGTTCGACGTAAGACATTCTTCCGTTTGTACGGAGTTGAGCAAGAATTGCGCGGTCAATTTCAGAAACACGAGCCATGTTGAGGCGTGCAGTTTAGAGTATATCAAACCACCTTCATGCCTTTTTACGACATTAACTTGGAAATACGTACCGGAATGCGGAATATGGCTCATTTGACCACTTTTCCTCACGGTAGATGATTTGTCCGTTTCATTCAAAGGTCGCCGATGGTTGGAGCCGACTGGGGAAGTTCATGTCTGGTCATATAACCGGTCTCGATGCACGTATGATTCTCGACAGTCGTGGTAATCCAACGGTGGAAGTAGATTGCTACGTTGACGGTAATTTACTCGGACGAGCAGCAGTCCCCTCTGGCGCCTCAACTGGGGCTTATGAATCGTTAGAAATGCGTGACGGTGATGCTTCGAAATATCTCGGTAAGGGTGTGACGCAAGCGGTTCACAATGTCACCGAGCGAATTGAAGAAGTATTACTGGGCATGCCTGTTGACGAACAACGCATTCTCGACGAACTCATGATTGAACTCGATGGAACTCCAAACAAAGCCGAACTTGGGGCGAACGCCATGCTCGGTGCTTCACTTGCTTGCCTTCACTCTGGTGCTGCCTACCATGAGTTGCCTCTTTGGAAATATATCGGCGGTGTTGCTGGAGGGTTGATGCCAGTTCCTATGCTGAACATCCTCAACGGTGGCGCACATGCAGCAAGTAATGTTGATGTCCAGGAATTTATGGTTATGCCCCATGGTTTTGATACGTTTGAAGAAGGACTTCGAGCGGGTGTTGAGACCTACCATGCTCTGAAAAAAGAACTCAAATCAGATGGTCTTCTCGGTGGAGTTGGCGATGAGGGTGGATTTGCTCCAAACCTCTCTGCAAATGAAGACGGCCTCAGATATATGGTTCGAGCGATTGAGAGTGCGGGTTACTCTGTCGATGAAATGGGAATTGCGATGGATGTAGCGGCCACTGAGTTTCACAAAGAAGATGGCTATCATATCGACGGAAAAGTTCTGACAAGTGAACAATTGTCGGATGTGTATTCCGGCTGGCTTGATGAATATCCAATCCTTTCTATTGAGGATGGCTTTGGAGAAGATGATTGGCGCGGTTGGACCGATTTCACTAAACGCGAAGGTCATAGGGTTCAATCAGTAGGTGATGATCTGTTTGTGACTCAGTCTGAGCGACTCGCCCAAGGTATTGAATTAGGTGCAGCAAATGCAATGTTGGTTAAGTTCAACCAAGTCGGCACAGTGACTGAAACACTCGAAGCAATGGATTTGGCAACTTCAAACGGCTTCAATAATGTCATTTCTCATCGCAGCGGTGAAACTGAAGATGTTACCATTGCTGACCTTGCGGTAGGTACTCGTGCCGGCCAAATTAAGACGGGCGCTCCAGCTCGAAGTGATCGGGTGGCAAAGTACAATCAATTACTTCGAATATCAGCGGACGTCGAAGAATATCGCTCTCCGTTTTGATAGCACTGTTCATTACAGTTGTTTAAGTAGGGGTTGTGTCGCAATCGACATCATGAAGCGAATACTAACATCTCTCATTTTAGCAAGCCTACTGATTTCGACACTACCTCTCAATGTGTCTGCAGACGATACTGAAGATATTCCCACAAATGCCGCAGCCACCGGAGTTCATGACTCCCTCGTTGCTGCACTGACTCACGCAGATCTCGTAACTACCTTGCAAGGCAACGGCCCATTCACGGTCTTTGCTCCAACCGACCAAGCCTTTATCGACGCAGGTATCGATTTGTCAACATTTGACACTGATGAAGAAAATGCTACACTTGTTGACATTCTCACCTATCACGTTGTCTCCGGAAAAGTGATGTCTACAGATTTGTCTGACAGCACTGCAGCAGATGCACTCAACGGCGACAAGCTCTCCTTCTCCGTGAGCGCAACCGAAGTAAAGGTCAACGATGCAGTTGTCACAACCGCAGATGTTGAAGCATCAAACGGCGTTATTCACGTCATCGACAAGGTATTACTGCCACCAGTAGACGTTTTCGTCAGTGACGGTTCTATGGCATCTCCTTACTACCAATTCTACACCGACTCAGCGGCAACCAGCCCCATGACGGAGGTTGACATTACAAAGAACTACAAGTTCCAAAGACTCAACAACCCATCCACCCACCCCTTCTACATTAGCGACAGCGGTTATGAGGCTGAATCAAGTGCGGAAATCTTCATCGCAGGAGATGGAACCAGCACATCAGGCATCTCAAACGCAGAATCATTCACCGTCTTCTTCAAGGACGGATTCACTGTTGAAGACACGCTCAGTTACTACTGCACAGTCCATTCAGGTATGGTTGCTGACTTTGCTCTCGTCACACCAACCGTTCTCGAGGACATCCCAACTGTAGCAACAAGCACAGGAGTTCACACTGCATTAGTTGCAGCGCTTGCTCAAGCCAACCTTGTGGCAACGCTACAAGGAACAGGACCGTTCACGGTCTTCGCACCGACAGATGCAGCGTTTGCCGATGCAGGTATTGATTTGGCCTCCTTCGACACAGATGAAGAAAACGCAACGCTTGTCGACATCCTCACCTATCACGTTGTATCCGGTAACGTTCTATCGACTGCACTAACAGATGGCCTGACCGCTACCGCACTCAACGGTGATGATGTTACATTCACTGTCAATGCAGATGGTGTTAAGGTGAACGATGCCAATGTCGTAACAGCTGACGTTGCAGCATCCAATGGCGTTGTTCACGTAATCGACAAGGTCTTGATGCCTCCAGCAGATCTGGTAGACATTCCAGCCGTCGCAACAAGCACTGGAGTTCACACTGCCTTGGTTGCAGCACTCGCTCAAGCCAATCTTGTGGCTACACTACAGGGAACAGGGCCGTTCACGGTCTTTGCACCGACAGATGCAGCATTTACTGCAGCAGGTATCGACCTGGCTACCTTCGACACTGATGAAGAAAACGCAACGCTTGTCGACATTCTCACCTACCACGTAGTATCCGGCAGTGTTCTATCCACTGCACTGACAGATGGTCTAACCGCTACCGCACTCAACGGCGATGACGTAACATTCACAGTTAACGCAGACGGCGTTAAGGTAAACGATGCGAATGTCGTAACTGCTGATGTTGCAGCATCCAATGGTGTTGTTCACGTTATCGACAAGGTCTTGATGCCTCCAGCAGATCTGGTTGACATACCAGCCGTCGCTACAAGCACTGGAGTTCACACCGCATTGGTTGCAGCACTTGCGCAAGCCAATCTTGTGGCAACGCTACAAGGAACAGGACCGTTCACGGTCTTCGCACCGACAGATGCAGCATTCACTGCAGCAGGTATCGACCTGGCTACCTTTGACACTGATGAAGAAAACGCAACGCTTGTCGATATCCTCACCTATCACGTTGTATCTGGTAGTGTTCTATCCACTGCGCTGACAGATGGCTTAACCGCCACGGCTCTTAACGGTGATAACGTCACTTTCACAGTTAACGCAGATGGTGTCAAGGTAAACGATGCGAATGTCGTTACAGCTGATGTTGCAGCATCCAATGGTGTTGTCCATGTGATTGACAAGGTCTTGATGCCTCCAGCAGATACAGTCGTAGACCCTGAACCAGTAACTGACCCTGAACCAGTACTCCCAGCATGTGATGCAGTTGTTCGAATCGCTCCAAGTGGATTGAAGTTCAGCCCGGCTGAAGTAACAATTACCGTTGGACAAACAGTCTGTTGGCAATGGGAAAACGAATCTATGGCTCACAACGTTCGACAAGTCGATGGTGATCAGTCAACAACCTACGCAGCGAATGGTGTAACATCTGGAACTGCAATGACAACCGTCGATTTCCGTTACACATTTGAGACGGATAGCACTACCTTCTACTATGCATGTGAGCCTCACTTGGCTGCAGCAATGTATGGTAAGGTAATTGTTGGCGACGGTGGAGTTGTTCCAACGCCGCCCGCTGCCGACAACACCGCAGATTCTGATGAAGAATCCGTTCCAGGGTTCTTGGTCGTAATGACGTCGATAGCACTTATCGGTGCAGCATTCGTCTCGTCACGCCGTAATGAGTAATGCTCTTGTGATTCTGATATTGTTGCCACCTTTGCTGTGATTCTCATTCAAAGGTGCGACATATCAAAGAACAAGGGTTGACTCCTATGAACGAACATCATGGGCGAATCACCACGAAAAACCCGCGATCTTGACCACCTAATGGAACAGAACTCTACCGAGTTGGACTTCCTCTCTGCATACGGGGGGGCCATGTCAGGGGGAGACGGCGCAGCGATCTTTGCTGCGTTGCGCCGCTTCCTCAAGGCTGGCAGGGTTGAAACCGATTTACGCAAGGGTGAAACATCCTTGAGCTTCGGTTTTGGTGAGGCATCAGTGAGTGATAATGGATGTGTCATTACATTCAGCGGTAAGAATTTACCGTTAGTAGAAAGTGATCTCCAGCAAACAGGTTTTGTTCAAGGAAGTATTTCCAAAAATCGTAGTTCTTGCACGGTGACAATGGTTGAATGGAGTATTGAGCAACGCCGCTTTATCGAGCGCCTTGTCGAATACCTCAATCACGGCGATTGATTGCAGCAGCAATCATTACACTTGCCCCAGCCAACAGCACGCTGAAGCCGGGAATAGATTCACTCTCTGTGCCAGTATCACATTTACCGTCCTTGTAATCTACACCGCCCCAACCTGAGTCTTGTTGAAAGTAACAAGAAGACCATGTTGTGTACCAATCACCGCTAGGGAAATTGGTATAGGTGTCATCACTGTAAATCGCTTTGACACGCCAGTTCACGTACGTGTGGTCTGATGGGGGTGTCAAAGAAACATATTGCATCTTATCGTCAATCGTTGCTTCCATCAATACCGGCGGGTCGCACACGCCGTTATTGGTACACACCTGTGTTGTAATTTCAAACGTTGTGCCGTTTTCATAGGCATCATCATCCATGACGAGGGATAATTCCCAAGTCTGGCCATCTGTAGAAGGAGTCGTTCGAGTTGCAACTGAGAAAGGAACGTCTTCATCAGAAGGCGATACGTCTTCACCCGCTGCGGCATCGCTGGCCGTTGCACTCATCGGCGTTATCATCAGTACTATGAACACTGAAAGAAGAGCATTGTATAGATTCATGCCATTGCTAATGCGTGGTCGTATTTAGGTGTAAGGTGTAGATTTTCAAATCACAATTCCATATCCCAGAGTTCGTCGCCAACCCAGTGAAGCGTTTTGATTCCTTTTCCTTTGGTCATTGAAACTAAATCTTCAGCATTCATGGTTGCCCATCCGATGGCAAGAGGTCGCTTGTGCGTCATGTCTCGAATCCATACAAGGTCTCCAACACCAATGCTCGCATCAGCTCCATGGACACCCGCAACCATGCAGTCTGCACCTTTCATCAAAAAGGGTATTGCGCCATGATCGACCTCAACCCATTTTGCAGCATCATCGTGTTCAAGAAAACCGCGAAGTGTGAGAAAAACAAAACGCACATTGTCGTCATTTTCAACCTCGATTGCCTTTGCAATTTTATCGACCAATACCATGGTCCAGGGGCCATATTCAGCCATTTCAAGAAAAGCGCCATCGACTTCAAGGTCGATACTCAGTGCTTTCTCGAGGTTATTGAGCAGTGGTGCAATTTTCTTACGACGTACTGGACGTCGTTTTTTCATGCTCCAATCCCGGCTCATACACTTACCAAGTCACTTCACTTTTTGACGCTTGGCTAACCCTGTGGTTGATGAAGGTGAAACGCTTGGTGCGACCATGGCCCTGTGGTGTACGATTCGAACATTTGCTGAACATGCGGCAGAATTAGGTAATTCGCAACCTTCCGTTCCGGTATTTTTTGTTAAACCTAACAATTGTCTTCAGAGGACAGGACCTATTTTGGTATCAAGTCACTCAGGAGAAGTCCATCACGAAGTTGAATGTGTTATTCGATTGGATGAACATGCTCAACCCGAAGCGATTGCTGTGGGTTTAGATCTCACTGATCGTTTGACTCAAGGACAACTCCGTAGCGAGCAACTGCCTTGGACCAAGGGTAAATGTTTCAGAGGAAGCGCATATGTTGGTCCTTTTGTTCAGTGGGACGATTCGTTTGAATCTCTGGTCGATGAACATCTCCATTTGACAATCAACTTGTGGGTGAACGAGGTCCTCGTTCAATCTGCTCGCTTGAGCGAGATGACAATTTCTCCAGCAGCTCAAAGAAGTGAACTGCTTACTTGGGCACCGGTTTCTGCGGGGGATTACCTCTTCACCGGAACGCCTTCAGGCGTAGGCCAGTTGCATCCAGAAGATCACGTTTATGCAACTCTTGAATCGCATGATGGCACGGTCTTATCGTTTATTGACACGCGGTGCGATTAGGGTTGCTTTCTTATATGCCCTGTTGGTGGATTGGCTCTGCAAGGTGGCATCATAATGGCTCAATGGCATGGTATCTCTCGACGAAAACCCAGTGGCGGACGCAAAGTACAGGCTCGCAGCAAGCGTTCTACTGAAATCTCCTCTGAGAAGCAAATGGCTCTTGTTGGAGAACCAAAGCGTAAGATTTACCGCCGAACTGGTGGAAACACACTGGTTCGTGTGATGTCTGAAAATCGCGTTTCAATTAACAATCCTAAGAAGGGAACGACCACCATTGGAACCATTCACAACGTTATTGAGAATGAATCAGATCCAAACTATGTTCGACGAAATATCTTGGTAAAAGGTGCAGTCATTGAAACCGACCAAGGACGTGTTCGAGTAACCTCTCGACCTGGGAAGGATGGCGTAATCAACGGTGTACTTCTCGATTGAAGGCGTCGTAGGTTTCAAATCAATCACGCTCTTCGGAGTATCAGGTGTATGACATGGACCATAACCCCGACCGGATTTGTGTTTGGCCTGGTTACTTCAACACCCGTACTTCTCGAAGAAGTGGTCGAAGAGTTCCAAAAGATTCCTCAGTCATTAAACCAGACCTTGAAGGGTTATTCCTTGCCGCACGTAAGCTTGGATTGAAGAAAATCAAGCGTGAAGAAGGAGTATCTCATCCCGCCCGCCCGCACATGAAAGAGGGGCGGATGTGGGTTTCGAGAGGCGGTTCAAAGCAATCAGTGGGCGCTAATTCAAAGGAAGAACTCTTGCAACTCATCGGCGCCCAATGGCGACAAATGCAACGCGATCAAAAAGAAGCGTCTGCTCAAAGAATCGCACAAGGCCCTCAAACTGGCGACCGTAGAGCCCGATCTCAAAGAAAAAGCCGAAGTGAGGATTCATCATCGAAGAAACGTTCGAGTTTCAAGAAGCGTTCAAGTTTCAAGAAGCGCTGATTACAAGGGAACTTCATGGAGCCATCCAAAAACGTCTTCTTCAGTTTCATTTTGAATTCCTACCAGGTGATTGTATAATTTCTGTGTGACTGGGCCCGGTTCTTGTTCCCCATACGTCGCTTTAACTTCGCCCTTAGTAATAGAGCCAATGGGCGAGATAACAGCAGCAGTTCCGCAACAGAATGCTTCATCAGCACTCATTGCAAAGTCTGCAGAAACTTTTGTCTCAACGACTTCGTAACCATCGTGTCTTGCAAGTTGAATAATCGATTGACGCGTAATACCCGGTAGAATGGTGCCGGTAAGTTCTGGGGTGTAGAGGACATTGTCCTTCACACAGAAGAAATTCGCAGCCCCGACTTCTTCAATATACGTGTGCGTTTCAGCATCGAGGTAAATGACTTCGGCAAATCCAGCAGCTTTTGCTTTCTTACTTGGCATCATACCTGGCGCATAGTTTCCAATTGCTTTTACGCCTCCAGAACCTCCTGGAGCAGCACGATGATACTCTTCTGAGATGAGCAAATCAATCGCCGAAACACCGCCTTTGAAGTAAGGTCCAACGGGGGTGACGTAAACAAGGAATGTGTATTCTGGTGCAGGTGCGACTCCCAAAATTGGTCCTGAACCCATGAGCAATGGGCGCACATACATTGCGCCTTTTCCTGTTGGTGGTATCCATCGAAGGTTGGCTTGAACGCATTGTTCAACAGCATCGATGAAAATTGATTCTGGCACGGGCGGCATCTTTAATCGGTCAGCACCGCGTTGCATTCTGCGAGCATTTTCTTCTGGCCTGAAGAAGACAACTCGATCTTTTGAAGTTCGAAACGCCTTCATCCCTTCAAACAGTCCTTGTCCATAGTTGAGCACTCCGGCAGCAGGCGACATTTCCATCGGCCCATAGGGCCGTAATTCACCCGGCATCCATGGATCTGTTGAAGTTGTTTTCGTGAGATACATGGTATCGGTAGGCGTCAGCGAAAAAGTCAGGCTATCCCAGTCAACTTCTTCGGCCATCATATCACCTTCCATTTCGTTTCCTCCAATGCGATGAGGCTTTCAATCATTCCTCTCTCAAAAAATGAAGAACAAGTGACTTTTTGGAGTGTTGCCATCAGTATTCACACATACAATCGAAGGCAAGACCCTTAGAGCGGGTTTGTGTCCTTCATCATGAGGTGGGATGATGACATACGCGGGCGACATTGGCGTAGTCAGTGGTCGTTACCATTCTGTCGAGGCAAACAGGGAGTCAGGAACTCCAGAAAAAACAGTGTTGGAGATATTTGGTCGAAGTAAAACGGGTGAATCGGTTTGCCTTCTTGTTTCAGGACTCACTCCTTCATTCGAGATTACCCCGCTTACTGCTTGGACAGAGGAAATGGAAATCAGCGACTTCATTCGAGATCGAATCAAGGCGGTAGAAGAGATACCCGAAGTTGTTGAAGTTACGGGTCCAGTCATCAAACTAACCGATTTAGGTAAGCGACCAGTATGGTCTGTTACCGCGCGACAACCGTTTCATGTACCGAATATTCGGAAAGTTTTAGCAAAGCAATCATGGCAAATTTATTCAGGGGATATTCCATTTTTTAATCGCTTTTTCCTTGACTATGATTTAGGTATGCATGTATCGGTCGAAGGTACCATCATCGACCGTCGAAATGAACCCAATAACAATTCTGAACGGACATACGCTGTGATTCAGGCAGGTGGTTCTGGTCGCTACGCTGTTGACCTCACTGTGGCTTGTGATATCTCTCAAGTACGTGAATGCCAGCCATTTCAAGTGCCTTTCAAGGTTTTCTCATTTGATTTAGAGACGAGTATTGAGCATGAAACGGTCTTGTGTGCGGCTGCTTGGATTGAGGACATGGGTACGGGTGTCCGTCAAGAGTATTCTTTCAAAGGAGAGGAATCCAGTATCATGGAGAATTTGACCTTGGTCGTTCGAAGTATGGATCCTGATATCATTACAGGTTACAACATCGATAATTTTGACTTACCGCGATTAAATGACCGAATGCAGGCGAATGCAAAAACCAAGGAATGGAGAAAAAAAGCTCAACTCTTTGGATGGGGGAGGGTAGAGCAAAGTGAATCTGAATCCAGGCGTACCCGTCATGGTTTATTCCCCAGACGTCAAGCAACGCGTGCTTGGAACCTTGCAGGTAGAAGTGTAGTTGATGCTTGGTGGCAAGCGCGTATGGCGCTACGCCCGCAACGCGAAACGCTTTCATTCATCAGTAGCCTTCTGTTTCCAGATGATGTCGAGAAGCACAAAATGGATGTTGACGCCTCAAAGATGGATTTAGAATGGGCGAATCGACCTGATGAAGTCATGGAATATTGTATTCGAGACGCAGCATTACCACTGGATATCCTCAACGCACTCCAGGTTATTCGACGAAAAGAAGCAGTCGCAGCAGTGGCTAAAGTTTCCTTCGACACAGCAGCCATCGGAAGTAACAGTCAACTGGTAGATTCACTTGTCATTCGCTTGGCAGATTCGGAGAATGTCGCCGTACCACTCACGGGTTCTGCTGAAGCCAAAGAGGGTCAAATCACGGGGGGGTATGTTCACGAGGTTGATGCAGGCCTTCATCCCTGGATTGCTGTTTTGGATTTCAAGAGCATGTATCCTTCAATTATGATCGGACAGAACATTTGTTACACTACTCGAATAGACCCTGCTCAACCAGACCAGCCTGCTGAAGATGAACCCGTCTACACCGCCCCGACAGGAGCTCGATTCCGCCACCAATCGGTTCGCAAGGGTCTTGTTCCTCGCCTACTTGAAGATTTGATGCAACAACGAGATGTTCACAAAAGTGCTCTTGCTGCTGCGAAAGAACAGGGTAATATGGCCGAACAATCTTTCCATGATTCGATGCAATATGCTGTAAAGATACTCATGAACACCTTCTACGGAGTATTTGCAAGTGGTTTTTACCGTTTCACACACCGAGACCTAGGTTCTTCGATTACTGCATGGGCTCGCCACAATATCAAAGCAATTATCGCTCAGTTGGAAGAAGAAGGTCACGGTGTTGTCTATTC
>MDSX01064434.1_pt1 | contig 24025 bp, 24 predicted proteins | sample 811141 | NCBI WGS metagenome assembly MDSX01 (sample SAMN05326642, study PRJNA326480) | marine metagenome | isolation source: seawater | place: Atlantic Ocean: South East | collected 2010
AGAAAGCGAAGAAGAAGAAAGCGAAGAAGAAGAAAGCGAAGAAGAAGAAAGCGAAGAAGAAGAAAGCGAAGAAGAAGATGACTTGTATTTGTATATAAATAAAATACCAACTCAAGTTGTTGTATTGGAAAAATGCGAAGATACATTAGATAATTTATTAGAGAATGATATGTTAACATTGGAACAATTAGAAAGTGCTATATTTCAGATAGTTACAATTCTATATCTTTATCAAAAAAAGTTTGAATTTACTCATAATGATTTGCATACAAATAATATAATGTATGTAAAAACAGATTTAGAATATATAATTTACACAATAAAAAATATAAATTATAAAATACCTACATATGGTCGTATTTATAAAATAATAGATTTTGGAAGATCTATATATAAATATAATGGTAATATGCTTTGTAGCGATAGTTTTTCATCAAATGGTACGGCACATACTCAATATAACTTTAAACCATATTATAATGATAAAAAACCAATAATAGAACCTAATTACAGTTTTGATTTATGTAGATTATCGTGTAGTATATTTGATTTTATTTGTGATGATATAAATAATATTAATAAATATAGAGAATCTTGTTTAATATATGATATGATATTTTCATGGTTATATGACGATAATAATAACAATGTATTATATAAATCGAATGGCGAAGATAAATATCCTGGATTTAAATTATATAAAATGATAACTCGTAATGTTCATAATCATATTCCAGAAAAACAATATAATCATGAAGTATTTAAAAAATATATTGTAGAAGATATTGTAGAAGATATAAGTGATTATATTAAAAAAATAAATATAGACAAAATAATTAAAAGTTAGGATCATTTGTAAAAATTTTTATTTGAGATATTTCATTTTCTAATAAGTATTTTTTAAAATATAATACAACATATGAAATAGTAAAAATTAAAACACTATCTTTAAATATATCTTTTTTGTAATTTTCATTGTTTTCTTTATTTCATTTAAATAAAAAGTGTTTTATAATAAAAAAAATAATCGAAGTAATAAATGCGGCAAAAAATAAATTGTTTAAAATATTCATATAATAAATATTATGAATATTTTACTTTTGATTTAAACTAATTAAAGTTTAATTTCTTCAATTCCTAAATCTATAATATCATCATTATTATTATTTATGTTATCTAATATATCATCTGTATCAAATGTTAAATTTACATTTTCTTCTTTTATATCAAGTATTTCAGAATCATTTTCAAGATCTGAATTATAATTAGTTTCTTCTTTTATAGTATTATTTGTAACATCTATTGTTTCAATTGGTTCACTGAGGTCACTTGAATCAATGGGTTCAATGATGTTGCTTGATTCGATGCGAGGTTCACTAGGTTCACTAGGTTCACTAGGTTCACTAGGTTCACTAGGTTCACTGGGTTCAATAATCTTTACATTTTCATTTGAAGATTCTAAATTATTCGAAGATTCAACCAAAGAAGTTGCTTCAGTATTTTCTTTTTCAGGCAATAAGTCAAACTTTACATTATTAGAAGAGGCATCTTGAATTATTTCGCTATCTATAATTTTTTCCTTTTTAATAACATCAATTTCTTGAGTTTCATCTATGTATTGTCTAAGTAATCTATCAATAGGTATATTGTCTCTAACAGTATTCATAATTGATATTTGAACAATGTTTTCAAATTCTCTATTATTTTTTTGTTGTTCTAAAGGACTAATATCAATTTGAAATAAATATATATTAGAATATAACTTTCTAGCAATATTTACATATATTTTGTGTATAAAATCATTTAATTTTGGAATATCAATATCTATTTTTTTATTTTCATTTCCTGTTCTAACACAACTTAAAATTTTAATTTGTAAAACATGAATACAAGTAATTAAATCTTCTAAATACGCGCAATTAGAATTTTTTGATATTCGAACTACTTCATCATCGATTATAGACTGATTCCATTTTGGAATACTTGCTAATATATTTTGAAATGCCATTAAATATTTTTCTGGTTCATCATTTTTATTACATAATTCTAAACAATCATTAAACATTTGCTTAAATCCATTGATAATATGTGGAGAAATAATGTTCATAAATCTAGTACACCATTCATTCTTAGATTCATTTAATAAATTAGAGTTATAATCTTCCATTTAATATATTTTGGATATTTCTATTTTATAATTATTACGAAAAATATTTAATAAAAAGAAAATAGACAAAATTTCATCTTTTATATTATAACATAAATTGCCGTAAATTAATTTTACGTTATTATAATTAATATTATTTTTAAATCTATTTAATATCTCATAAGAATAGTAATTATTTAAATATAATTCTTTTGATAATAAAAATGTATTATATAATGGATTACTAGAATTATTTATATTTTTAAAATTATTCATAATTTTATTATATTTATTATAATTAAAATTATTATTTACAATAATATTTGAGTTACTATTTATATAAAAATGTGAAAATCTAGAGCATATTGGATTTAGTAATTTAAATTTATTTTCACATAATAAAATAAATCTAGTATTATGATTATATTGTTCTATAGTACGACGCAAACTATATTGCGAATCATACGTTAAATATTCGCTGTATTGTAATAATATTATTTTAAAATTAATATTACATTTATTATTAATAATTTGCATAGAAAAAAGTTTAATGTTTTCTTTTATTTTTTTAATACCATTATTTGATAAACAATTTATTTTTAGAACATATTTATCAATTATATTTTTATCATTTTTATATATATAATTGATAATATAGTCAGACATGACTTCTTTTCCAGATAAAAAAGGTCCATGTAATAAAATATTAGGAACATTATTTGTATCTATTAACTTTTTTATTTTTTCTTTAATACGTTCCATAAATAAAAATATATATATATTTTTTTTATATATTTTTATAGTAATATGAATAGTTATGTGCCTATAGAATTAAACAGTATAGAATTATTTAATCAAAATATTTGTTTGAAAAATATAGAAGTTTTATATAATATATTATATAATAATATACAATTTTCTACATTTCCTTATATTTTGTATAAAGAGACCAAATCAGAAGAATGTATTAAAAAATATAATAGTGGTAATTGTATTGGAATATCAAAATTTATTCAATTATATCTGAAAGAAAATTATGATATAAAAAGTTTTTTAATACCGGCAAGTGTACCAAATACATTTAAAGTGAAAGGTACGGCACATTTATCGCATGTTGCTGTATTAGTGCCTATATCTAAAACAGAATTTTACATAATAGATTGTGCAATATATTTTGTAAATCCAATATATTGTAATGTTAAAAAAAATATTAAAAGACACTGTTATTTAACAGATGTTTATGAGTATGAAAATAGAAAAATTAATTATATAATAAAACCATGTAATGAAAGAAAGTTAGATGATAAATATAATCAAGAAATTTTATCAGAATGTTTATGCGTAAATTGCGAATTTGATAAATTAAAAAATGAAAACTGGAATTATTATTTGAATGAAATATTAAATCCAGATTTTAATATAGGATATTTATTTCTACAATCAAAAAAAAATCCATTCTTAATGTTAACATCTTACAATAACAATAAAGTAAAAATGATTTTTAAATTAACTGTAGATTTAGATAATAATAAATTAAGAATAGTAGATCATGCAAATAAACAAACTTTATATGATGATAAGCCGGATATGAGAGTTTTAAAAAAATTAAATATAGACAAATATTTATTAAATTATATAACTTAAACAGCACTTGATAGCGAATGAGTATATGGATTATTTTTAAATGCTTTTAATAAATCTGCGTTATTTGTATTATTTTCTTCGTAATTTTGAGGTAATGAAGTAAAAGTTCCCAATTTTTCAACAGGATTTAATGTATCTTTTGTTGTTGGATTATAAAAAGGTGTTTGTCTATTATTACAAACCTCATTACTATGTGTATTTATATTAATTTTATTATTGAATATAGACATTCCGCCATTCGATTTTACATCATTCGCGTATAATCTATCGGCATTAGTTTGATTGTATTCTGCTGTATAATTTTTCGAACCTTTAGAACTAGTTGAACCTGCTGGACCCATTTCGCTTTGATTTGTAGAACTTCGTTGAGTTCCTACTAATACAGGTCTAGTAACCATGTATGCACTATCATCTTGTTTTTGAACATTTAAGTGATTCATTCCTTGTTTACATTCATACATTTCACGATTTGTAGTTTGAACATGAGTTGCCGGATCAAATAACATCGGTTTTTTATATGTTCCTGTCAGATTACCTTTGTTATGACTGTTAGTAATAATATTTGTTTTCTTACTATGTCTTAGACCATTCATTAATGGTTGTGTAATATTAGAAATTTTATTTGTTATAGTTCCATAGTAATTTTTATTATTTGACGTACTTCTATTTGTGTTGTTTACATTATAAGAATCTTTACCATAATTCAATTTGTTATCAGGTAAAATCCCAATTTTAGTTTCATTTATAACCGGATTATTTGTAAATTGTGTTTTATTGCTATTCATGTAACATCCTTTTTTATAAATATTACGATCGGTACCTCTTACACCATAATATTCGACACTAGTAGTATCTCTATTTAAATCTTTCATCATCTGATCAGAATTTTTAACTTGATTTTTTTTATTAGTTGATCCAGCAATCATTCCTAAATTATTATTATTTACATAAAAGGATTCAGGAGTTTTTTTTACAATTTTTCCTAAAGTACCCATGTTTTGTATTTTATTATTTGCAGGACCCATGTGATCATTTAAACAATAAGAATTTTTTGGATTATTTTTAGTCCTCAATTCATCCACATTTTTAGGCAACCATTCGCTTCTACTATTATTATAATTATTATATCCAGTTTTAGATGATTCTTCATAATTCATACCAATACCAGGTGTAACTTTTATTTCTTCCCACGGTTTTGTATTTGCATGTCTATGAGATATATTTCCTACTCTTGATTGATAAAAATCATTTGAATTTTTATTACCCGTTACATTTTGCATATTATCTTCGGGTTTAAAAAAAGAAGACATTTCTTCTTTCTTTATATCATATGTACCATTTCCTGTATAATTATCTAATACGGTGTTTTGATCTAAATTCGGCAAATATCCGTTTGATTTTCCACTATAAAAATGATTCATATTATTATGATTCAAAGAACTAGTATCTATTGTCTTGCCCGCTAAATTTTTAAACATACTGTTTTTTTTAAAAAAAGTATCTGTATTTATATTATTAATACACGCGTTATTCATATAATATTTATCTTGATGTTGCGAAACATCTTGATTCATATTTATGTTATTTTCAGTTTTTGATATTGAAGAAACATAATTATTACCTCCGGGACGTGCCATTCTATTATTATTACCAATTTCATCACTTAAATATGTTGTAGACCAAGTACTCCCGTCTTTCATTTTTCCAGTTTTTTTATCATATTCTTCATTAATCATATTATCAGATTCAAGTTGTCCTGAATTGTAAATAGAATTATTATCAGATTTTATAACACTTGTATCATCATTAATATTACTAAATCCTTCATCAGATTTTTTTTTGTTATTACTAATTAAATAGGCAGTTCCCGCTAATAATAGTGGTATAGCAACTTGAGCCATTTTATATTATAATTTTATATTTTTTTATAATGTTTTAAATTATAATGATCTTTTTCTAAAATATTTGTATCTAAATTATTTTCAAAATGAAGAAATACATTTTCTTGTGGATTTAAAAATAAATGATGTGGTCTGTATAAACTTTGTTCTCTGTATTTAAATACAGGATGAGTTATTCTGCTCTCATCTGTTATACTTTTTTTAACATTGTAAATGGGTATTTTTTCTTTAGGAGTAGAAATATTTTTATAAGTATTTTTAGTATAATCTCTAGTATTTGTTAATTTATTAATATTTTTTAATTCACTTTCTACATTTATAAGATTTTTATATAATGTATTACCACAATTTTGCATTCTTATATGCGGATCATTATAGTAAACATTTGAAGTAGTTATATTGTTAGGAACATTAAAAATATAATAGTTCGTAGAAGACGTTTCAATATTTTCTTTTTTTATTCTGGCAGGATCATCGTGAAAACGTGTAAAAGACATATTTATATATTAAAAATATAAAATATATAAATATATTAAACATTATGAAATCCGTATTTTGTATCTTTATGTACAAATGATTTTGGAACATATAAATTACTTTTTAAATTATTATCAAATATATTAGAACTAGACTGTTTTTTATATTGTGATTTAGGATTAAAGTTATTACCTTCAAGATTACAACTCTTAATACCTCTTAACTTACTTTCTATATCTATATTATTATATGAAAAATTATCACTATACATTTTAGATGGATTTGAACCTAGATCAAACATATTATATTTATTAGGTAATTCATGATATACTTTATCAAAAATAAGGACATTTTTTTTTAAATTTTCTTTTTTTTCTACAATATAGTCAGAATTATTATTTAAATTACGTGTACTGGTCATTTATTATATATTAATATAATAAAGTTAATTACATTTGTACTCTTTATCTTTGTATATATCTCTTGATAACATACCACCTCTAACCCATCCTTTAACAGCACTTTCTTCAATTTTTTTTTTTTCATCTGTATAATCTTTTTTTAATTTATCATCTAATGGATAGTTATTTAATTCTAAATAACAATTTTCTTCTAATAAAGTATTACTTTTTTTTTCTTTTAATGTATCTCCAGCCCATAAATTACTTTCTAAAACAACATCTACATTACCTTTTCCTAAATATGGCACAGTTTTATAAGTTCTTTCTTGTAAATTTATTTTTTCATTTAAATTAGTAAGATCTGATTTTATTAAACCACTGCTTTCTTTGATATTGTATCCTCTTGGACCAACATTCATACTTCCTTTTAAATTCATTGTAGGATGATTTGTCGCTAAGTTAAAGGACTTATTTTCATCATTGCTAAATAAATTAGTAAGAATGTAATTTGATTGTCCATTATTAACTAAATTATCTTGCGTATAATTATACTCATCTTGGCCTATTCTGGATATATTGTTAAAAACAAAATCAACAACTTTAGACATATTTATATAAAATAATATATTATATTTTATTTTATATAAATTATATATTATTAATATTCAACTACTGCTTTTTCCGAATATAAATCATTATAACAATAACTCAAAAAATCATCTTGATTATTTGGAATTGTTGTACTCGGATTTATATGAAATTGTCTCATAGAATTCTCAAATTCTAGATTATTTGCTAAATTACTAAATATTTTTTTTATATCTTTATTATTTTTATTATTATCATAAATAAATTGTTTTACACTTTCATTAATATTTTTTTCTTTTACTTCCGTATATTGATCTTCTATTTCATCTTTTTTTGGATTATCTTCATAATCTGTTAATAAAACATTATATAATGGATTTTTACTTGTGTGTTTATCTACATCATTATTTTCTGACACACTAAAATTTTCTAAATAATTATTTATATAATTTTTATAAAAAAATACTATTATTAATAATACTATTATTCCTAATATTATAATTATATAACTATCCATTATTATGTAACCTAAAGTAGTTATTAATAAAACAAATCTTGTTATTGTATTTAATTTTTCAACATATTCCATGTCGTCTGTGGGCCATAATTTATCTATATTATCTTTATCTAATAATATACTAGGATTTTTTAACCAAAACACATTACTCATATTACTATATATATTATATTTTATATATTATTCAGTTTTTATTTTTTTTTTTATTTTTTTTTTTATTTTTCTTTTTACTTCTTAAAGGTGTTTTACCATCACTATTTTCATCTGTCCATACAAAAGTATCTTCATTTACTTGTTTTAAATTATCTTCTTTACCTTCCTGCATTTTTTTTTCTTTATTTTTATTTAATTTTTCTTGCATTCTTTCTTTCATTTTTGCTTGCTTCATATTTTGTTGCATCTTATTTGCCATACCTTTCATATCAAATTTTCCATTTGGATTCATACCCATTGATGCCATCATTTCTTTTAATCCAGGCATATCTTTCATTTTACTCATAATCTCTTGCGCCTCATCTAATAATTCACTTTCTTTCATATCACCATTTTTAAATTTATCATCTAATTTATTACTTATTTTTTTTACAATATTCATCATCTTTGAAGGATTTTTAAACATATTTTGTAGAAAATTTTCCTGATCTTCTTTACTCATATTTTCATCTATTCCTAATTCTTTACTAGCATCAGATGCTATTTCTTTTGCTAATGTACCTATTTTACCATTCATCAATGATGATAAATGATCTTTTAAATTGTCTGGATTAAAAAAATTATTACCAGAAACATCCATTCCTTCCATATTTTTAAACATATCTTCATTAAACATACTCTCAACATTACTTATATCACCCATCGCATTGTCAAAAATGTTTACAAAACTATTATCTATATCATTACCATTATCATCATTAGACATATTCATAAATATATTTTTCATTTCATCCATTGTTTCACTTATTTTTAAATGTAAATCATCTTCACTTATTGCTTCAAATAATTTACTTGTATCACCAAACTCATTTTTATTATTAACATCTTTACAAACACAAAATAATATTAATTGTAAATATTTCCAAATTGTTTTTTTAGATTTTTCACTTAATTTATTATCAAATAATATATTTTTAAAATTTACTTCAGGCAATAAAAATTTATTTTCATCATTTTCAAATAATTCATCATTTTGATACAATATATTAAAAAAATTTTCTGGATATATGCTCTTACAATGATTATAATATTCATCATAATCTATCATTTTAAACTTATCTTGTAATTCTGGAAAACTTCCTGTCAAATCTTTTACAAAATCATCTATTATTTTTATAAAATCTTTATTGTTACTCATTATTTAAAAATATAAATATATTTGTTTATATTATTTAGTATTAAAATAAATAATACTTAATTTAGTCAATTTTTTTATTTGTTCTACATAATAATTAAATACACTCTTTTCTACCTTACTATAAATGGTCTTCAAATTATCTAAATAGTAATTAATATTAAACTCCGAATTTAAACCTTTAAATGTTGATTTAAAGTCTTTATTTAAAAAAAATATAATATCATCACTCATAATTTGGTTAAAAAACTTTTTAGAAATTTCATTATACCATGTATTTATAAATAATTTAACATTTGTTCTTTTTAAAAGATAATTTTTATTATAAAAATGATTGAAATCTTTATTATTTACTTTATCTTTTATATTTTTTAATAAATTAAAATATGTATCTATAAATTCTTTGAATACACTTTTTTTAGTATACATATATTAATTTATTAAAAGATATCTATTTATATTGATACTATAATTCTTCAGCTCTCATTTTTTGTAACTGTTCTAATGAAATATTATTCTTATTATCAGATTCTTCTAAAGAAGGAGTGTATATCTTTTCGCTATTATCACTGTTTATTTGAGAATAATTATATAATTGTTTAATACCACCGTTTCCTGAGGCAGATAGTTCATCAGGCGAAGTATCCCAAAAACTAAAATTATCACTTGTTACACCAAATTCTCCAATTGTTTCATTATTTAAACTAAATGGATCCGGTTCTAAAGTAATCTTATTTCTTTCATCTTCTATGTTTTTTGTTAAAGGCACGAAATAATTATATATTTCTTTTCCTTTTAATATTTCATTTGTTGGACTTATGGTCATCATGGGTACACAATTTATCATTGGAGGAAGGGGTAATTCATTATTATTTATAATAACATGAACTGCATTATCCTTCTTTAATCGATTATCAATACATATCATATTTATTTTATTTATAACATCATTTTTGTTTAATTCATCTAATAATTTCATACAATGTTTACAATTATTGCTAAAATAAAGAAAAAAAATCTCTTTAGTTTTTTTTGTATTTTCAATATATATTTTGTTGGAATAATTGTCTCTATCTCCCATATTTGTATTGTTATAATTATTTTATATTATATAAACTAAAATTGAAATAAAAATATTTTAATTTATATAATTAAAAATGACCGACATTGATATTTTAGACATTGATGAAAATGAAAATTCTTTAACTTATATATTAAGAAATGTAGAAGTATGTATTCCCAATTCTTTAAGAAGAACAATTATCAATAATATAGAAACATTAGTTTTTAGAGGATTTCCATATAATGAAAATAATATTAATATTATTAGTAACAAAACAAGATTTAATAATGAATATTTAAAACACAGAATTTCATGTATTCCTGTTATGAATGATGACACTACTACATTTGAAAATTATAAAGAAAGTTATAAAATAGTTATTAATGAAGAAAATAATACTCTTGAAAAAAAAAACATTACCACGGAACATATCAAAATTATTAATAAAAATAATAATACCGAATTATCTAGAGAGGATGTTTTTAAATTATTTCCTAGTAATGAAATCACCGGTGATTTTATTTTGTTATGTGTTTTATATCCAAATTATAATAATGGAGAACCAAATGAAGAATTACACTTTGAAGCCGATTTTGATATAGGAACGGCTGAAGAAAACTCTTGTTGGAATGTTGTTGAAAATTGTGTTTATGAAAATAATAGAGATGAAAGCAGAATTAAAGAAGTACTAGATACTATAAAAGATGATTATGAACGAAAAAATTTTGATATTTTAGATGCACAAAGAATATTTCATGAAAATGAATACAAAATGACTATAGAAAGTTTAGGGATTTATTCTAATAGACAAATTATTATTTTAGCGTGCGAATATATAATATTTAAATTTACATTGATACTACAATATTTAAATAATTCTAATAATAATGAAATATTAACCAAAGAACAGCACAAGTCTTTTATATCTGATGGAACCGTATTTAAAGAAGATAATAAATTTTTATATAATTCATATTGTAACATATATAAAGAAGAAGAATTCTATATTATTGAGTTGAAAACAGATGACTATACAATCGGTAAATGTATAGAAATATATCTATACAAATTGTACCGCAACGATTTTTCTATGATTGCATTTAAAAAAGAACATCCTACAAAAGATGAATCTTATATTTACATTAAACATAAAAATACAAAAATAACAGACAAAGAAATATTTATTTATTTGATCAATACTATAAATCAATTATTAAATATATTTAATAAAATTGATAAAACTTTTAAAACTAATTAAAATATTAATAATCTATCTATTTATATAAAATATGAATAACGAAAAAAATATTTTTTCATTAAATTATGGAAATATTGTTAAATTAGCTCATGTAGATAAAAAATATGATAATACTTTATTTTTTGTTAATTATATTGATAATAAAGAAATTAAATTATTGTCTAATAATTTTAATGAATTAATTTTAACAATCGATCGCGATAAAAATATAAGTCCTCTAGGAATTGAAAAAATTATAGTAATATATAATAATGAATCTGGATATGCTACAATAAATAATCTATTACCTGGTAAAAATATACAAATTACATTTAATGATGATCAAATTGTACAAGGCAAAATTATTAATTTAAAATATGATATGATTGTTGTTGATGTAAATAATAAATATATATATATAGATTTTCATTACGGCGGATTAGACAAATCCTATAATATAAAGAGCATAAATATAATAGATGAAATAAAAGATTTAAATAATGGTAATTTTCAAAAAGAAGATGACGAAGATTATGATATTTTAAATTCTTATGAAAATGATGTTTTAGTATACACGTTAGATCAACAGATAAATGATTATATTGAAAAAATGTACTTAACAAACAAAAATAAAAATGTAATAAATAATGAAATAAAAAAATATCTTGAATTACTTAACAAATGTACTGATTTAGAAAATAATGTTAAAATAAATAAATTGTCCAGTAATCAAATATTAAATACATTTTTAGATTTTAATAAAAATATAATTATACCTGTAACATCTTATATAAATAAAGATATTTATCTTAGTAATGAATTTGGAGAAGTTAATGAAGATGATGTTAATTTTCAAAACAATAGTATAACTATCAAAAAACCTTCTTCTATTTTTGAAGATGTTGAAGAAAATGAAAATTTTTTAAAAAATTACTTTTTTGAAAATGTTAAAATTGAAAAATATCATAAAAAAATAAAATTAAAATACAATAATGATGTTATTATTATTAATAAAGATAAAAACATAATAACCGGTGATTTAAACTTTTTCAGTGTTGAAATTATATTTCCATCTCAAGTAAAAAGCGGTAATAGAAAAAAAGTTACTGAAAATTTAAAAGAAATTAATTATGATGTTATATATTTAAATAAAAATGATAGATTTATCATAAATGGTATTATTTTTAAAGATCTTAACACACTTAAAAAGGATATAAAAAAACAAGATTCAGAATATTTATTAAATAAATGTTTTGATGATCATTACAATAATAATATTGAAATAACAAATTTGTCTAAAAAAAAAATATTAAAGAAAAAAATCTTTGATAAAGAAAAATTTTCATACTATGAATTAAGTGAAGAAGACACGCAATTTAAAGATTATATTTCTAAATTAAATTATAACATCATTGATACATATGAAGATTTTTTTGATAAAACAGAAATTAATGCATTTGATTTTATTATACAATCTGCTTTTTTTAACATTACAGATTTAAATAAAAATGATTATAAATTAGTAAATAAAATTATTAAAAATAATACAATAAACTTCAAAAAAATTTTAAATGATATTAATACGGAATTGCTTAAAATAACAATAAAATACTATAAAAATATATCTAGTAATAAATTATTTAATACGATTATTGATGAATACAATATTGAAGAAAGTGAAAACAGACATATGAATGAAATATTTGAAAACGCTTCTATTGATAATTATAAATTAGTCATATTTCAATTAATTCAAGATAATGATAATTTAAATATTGACTTTGATGAAGAACTATTAGAATATTTTGATGAAATGAAAAAACAAATTAACTATAAAGATGCCGCAAATAATGAAAATGTTGAAATATCTAAAATATATGAAAGTACGATTGATCTAAAAAATGATGAAAATAAAATAATATTAAAGAATAATTTAAATAAAGAAAAAAATGGAGAAGTGTTTGATACAGTTGATTATTTATATAAATACTTAAAATCAAAAACAAAATATAAAGAACCTATTGATAAATTTATTCCCATGTTAGACAAAATATTAACAGATTATAATAATGAAAACAGCGATACTTTAAAAAATACTTTATTAGAAAATAATGATGATAGAGATAATATATTTTTTGATTTAATAAAAAAAATAATGGAATTTAAAATTAGAAAATATGATAATTGTTATGTAAAAAATGAAAAAAATGTATATATATACGATGGAAAAACATGGATACCTCAAAAAGAATATAAAAATGATATTGAAAATAAAAGAATACTTCGATTAAAAAATTCATTAGATGAATTTGATAATATCAAAAAAAAAATAATAGACAATTATGTCACAGATTTAATCCAAAAACAAGAAAAAGATGTAGACATTAATAAAATTAATGATAAAATAAAATTATATGATCTTAAAAAAGATCTTGTTCAAATAAATAATAATAATATACGAAAGTTATTGAAATTTAATTATCAAAAAAATAAATATAGATATGATTTTCTTAAAAGCGATCACCTAACTAATATAGTAACCTCTCCATATATTGCAATATTATATAAAATACTTGCTTTAGAAGATCTTGAAGATAAATATAAATTAATACAAAAATTCAAATTATTGTTTACTGTAGATAATAATGATCCATCTTGGTTTTATTGTATAAAAAAAAATACAAAATTACTTCCAAAATATTTACATAAATTAAGTGAAGCGTATTTGATATATAATAATTATGAAGAAACAATTAATAAAATATGTTTGGAAGAAGGATTCCTTAGTGAATCAGGCGATAAATGGATTCACAAAGAAAGTGGATATATTATAAAAAATATAGATTTTGATAATAATTATGGTTATGATGAATCAGGATTTAAAATAGTTCAAGATACTGTTCCTGAAAATGTTGTTGATGTAGATATTGACTATGAAGAAGAAATAGAATTTATGTATGAAAGCGAAGATAGTGAAAAACAAATGACTATTAATAAAATAAAACAAGTTATGATCAGATTTATGAATGTACTGGGGGTTAGTTTTGGAGCAAAAGATGATAAAATAATAATTTATAACTCATTATACAATATTTATAATAAATCATTGAGAAAAGATAAATTATTTAATAAATATGGTGAAAGTACTATGATATATACAGTTTTATGTTATCTAATAGTGTTTATTCAAACAAAAAATGTTTATATAAAAAAAACATTTCCTGGATGTAATAATTCGTTTGATGGATATCCGCTTCAAGAAGATGAGTCAAAAATTAATGGAATAAATACCGTATCATGTCTTTTAGACAAAGTTATTCAAAATTATAAAGAACCTATTTATACAATATTAAAAGAGAACAGTGTTAGGCAATATAAGGATGAAATGTTTTACTATATGAAAACCTATTTATTAGAAAATTCTTATATTAATGAAGAACTATTAATTAAAAGAGACAAAATCTTAAACAGTGAAAAATTAATGGAATTTAAATTAACAAAACCGCCATATAGATTCAAACCATTGTTGTATGATATTAATACCGAAAGTATAAATAGTGAAATATCATTAAAAAGTAAAACTATATATGATTCTTATTTAAATAATGTATTTAATTTAGATTTGTTAAGTGTAAGACTACAAGAACATATCAATGAATTGATAGAAAAAGAAGAACCTTTGTTAACTACACAATATGAAGAACCATTTTTAATTAATTATTGCTGTAATAGTAATATGTATTTATTACAACATTTGTTGAGTAAAAATACTGAAAATGATAAATTAATATATTTAATAAAAAAATCAAACGAAAGAACAGACATATTAAACTCTCAGAAAAAATTATATTTCTCTACAAAATTATTAAGATTGGATAATATTCTAGATTTAAATTATAATCAAGATATTGAGTTATCAACAGAATATGATAAAGAAACAATTTATTCATTTATAATTAAACACTTTAATTTTGATAATAACAAAGATATACCAAATCATTTGTTGATATTTAATATACAAAAACCCGATCCATCTTATTATAATTCGGTAAAAAATGAAAGTTTAAATGTTAAAATAAGAGCACTAGAAGAAAATAATTATTTATTTACAAATGAAATGTTTCTTAATATATTAAATGTTAATAATGAGAATAATTATATAAATAACATAAATATTCAAAAAAGCGATAGCAAGATTGAAATAGAAAATGAAGAATATGAAAGGTTCAAAGAAGAATTTCTTGATACAGAAATGGAAAAAATATTAGACAAATTTGATTTAGAAATTACAGAAAAAAATTCAAAATATGACCAATTTATTAACACAAGACTTAACAGCAATTCAATTAAAAAATTCAAAAATATCCAATCTTTATTAAATTATGATGATGATATAAATGATCACGAAAAACTTTTAATAATAAATAATTTATATAATATTAATTATATATTAATTGCTTTTATACCAAATCTTTATTTGAATGGTAATAAAGAAAAAAATATTGTACACAATCATTGGAATTTGGCAGACAAACACGAAATAAAATTAAAAGAAAAATATAAGGAATTTTTGAATTTTTTTAATCAATTAGAATTAAATGATGAAAATATGATATCTATATCAAGAATAATTAATTATAAAAAAATATTAAAAATAGATATTTTTAAGAATGATAATGATATACAATTTTATTTTATGAAATATTTGTTCTTTGAATTATTAAATAAATATATAAATGATGGTAATGTTACAAAGGAAATAATAGATATTAATGTATCTATTATAAATTTTATGTATTATTATTTAAATAAAATTAATTTTAATTACAAAAATATTAAAAAAGAAAATAATCAATTAAAAAATGCAGAAAAAAAGAAAAAAACTGACTATTTAAAAAAAATGCAAAAAATAGAAAGGGATGTTGAAAAACATAAAATGGCGTATAAATTAGGAGAATGGTCTTATGGTAATCAAAAGCGAGTATTTAAATATTATAAAGAATTATACGAAAAGGAAGAAATTACTGCAAATCAAATTAAAGAAACTATGCAAGAGATGTATACAATGGTAGAATCCCCTGATGTTAATCAAGTAACCGATCAACCATCCGATGAAGTCATCATGAATGATGAAAGTTTAAATATTAGAATGGTTGCGGATGATGATGGAGATGTCGTGGGACAAGATGGAGAAATTATAGAAGATTATGAATAAATTATAACTTTGAATAGTATATATTTTTTATTTTATATTATATATAATAAATGATTACTAACTTAAGTAGAGTATCATTATCTATTATTTTATTCTTAATATTATATTCTATTATAAATGTTGTAAAACCCAATTTTATATTTGATAATAAAAAAAATACTGTAAGAAACTTCGGGGTTGGATACAAAAATACAACTGTATTAACACTTTGGATTGTTTCTATTGCTTTAGCAATATTTAGTTATTTTATTGTAATTTATTATTATCAATTAATAAATATGTGGTTTTAATTTAAAGGGTCGCTTCTACACATAGGACAAACATTATATTGAGTATTTCTTATTCTTTCATGACATTCTTCGCACAATCCATGATCAACGAGGCTATTCGTATTACTACAATTATAATAATTTCTTAATGTATTGATTGTATTATAACAAACAATACATTCTCCTTGAAAATATAAATTATTTCTTGTATTATTATTTATTTTAATATAGAAATAAATATTATCCTTTTTAAACTTATGATAATATTGATATAAAAGAGTATCTATATCAACATTATCTTTATTTAAGAACTTTTTTATTATATCTTCGCCATTTTCTCTATCATCAATATATATAATACTTATATCGCAAAAATTATTTGTTAAATTTAAGGTTTTTGATAATCTTAAAGTATAATAATATTTATATTTTAACAATGTGTCATTAATATGCGGATATGTATATACACGCCCATCATTAATATTTTTAAATGATACGCATCTTGTAACTGCCGCCATTGTATTTTAATAAAAATTAAAAAATTATTTACATTTCAATTTTTATATTACTAAATAAAGATTATTTTATAAATTTTTGCGTAATCATATTTTGAAATTCGCTATCATCTTCAATAAATGTATTACACGAAGAAGATAATAAATGAGTAATCGAAGATAAAAATGTTATAATTCCTAATAAAAATATCCATATTGTAATACCAATGTTATTTTTTACAATAATGTAATTATATAATGTTTTTTTAAAATCTATATCTTTATATTTATTTAGTATACTTTCGTTAATATCCATTGTGTTTAATACAGCATCCAAATCATCCCATTTCATTCTATTGTTTTCTTCATCATAAACAATATTATTAATTCTTAATTCGTGAAATAATTTAATTGGATCACTATAAAATTGTCTAATAAAATGTTCGGTACTCGCTTCTTCGTTAATATCTTTACTATCATGCAACTTAGAGTTAAGACCAGATAATAATGATGATACACTCGAACCGTATGTATTAGAAAAACCCCTAATCCATCCAGGAAAAAATAATAATAACGATACTCCTATTACATAAATTATTAAATAAGGAATTGTTGTAGAATAAATTGCTGTATTAAAATCTATTTTATTACATACTAAATTATTTCCAGTAAGTTTTAAACAAGAACCAAAAATAAAAATTGCTGTTAAAATAGACAATAATATAACATATATTAAATTAATAAAATCATATGAGTAATTATAATTAATATTGCTATTTAAGTCCGCTATAGATTTAAAAATTAAAATTATTATCAATGTTAAAAAATATATACTTGTGAATATAGAAATATCTGATTGAAAATTAGTAATATTATCATTACTTTTTTTTGATGTAGTCATAATTATTATATAATATTATATTTTTTTCTATTTAATATACAAATTATAATAATTTAAATCTAAATATATTAATAATGTACTATAAAGCAAGATTAGTAGAAGACAAAATTAAATATATTATTAATTATAATTTACACAAAAGTCATATTAATAAATTAAACATTAATAATATTATATTTAATTTACTATCTCTTATTTTTATTATTTCTTTAATATCTGGAATATTGTATTATACTTACAAAGGAGAGCGAAATATAAAAATATTAAAAAAAAGAGAAAATGAAAAACGCGATTATATTTTATATAATTTAAGAAAATACGAAAATATAAGAAATAATTCATTAACAAATATTCCTCTGTAATATATAATGAATAATCAAGAAAAAAATAATGATTTAAATATTTTTTTTCAACAAAAATTAAAATATGATATTTTAACAAGTAATTTTAATAAACTTGATAAAAAAAAAATAAAAGATGTCAATGATGATAAAAAATATAAAAAATACAAGAAAAAACTAAATAATATATTAAATTTTGTTGTTACTGATGATTCTTTCGAATTAATCGATGATAATAATGTTGTTATGTACTCGTGTAAAAGAGATTTAAAAATAAATATAAAAGATTATATAAAAAAATTAGAATATAAAGAAAATAATATAAAAAACGAATTATTATTAAAAAAATACAATATATTATATGAATATGAACTTAATGAAACTAGAGATTCTTTAGAGAATAGTTATCGTGTGATAGAATCTTTAGAAAAAAATCATAATATAGTTTTAAAGAATAAAGAGAAAATTATAAAATTAGAAAAGGATGAAAAGGAAAAATTAGACAAAATGTATCAAGATTTAAAATTAAGTAAACTTGCTACTAAACAAGAATTATTATTGGTAGAAAAAGATAATATCGAAGAAAAAAAAAATATAATAAAACACATATTTGATATTGAAAGAAATATACAAGAATTACTAAAAATAATTAAATCAGACAAAATATATGAAATAAGAGAAACGTCTTAAACATAAAATTGAAATGATTTTTTGTTATTAGAATAATTTATAAATCATGAGCAAAGTCGATAAGAAACTGTTTGAATCTTTAAATTTTAAGCGCGAATATAAATGGAAACTAAAATATGATGGAACTCCAAATATGACTAGTTCAAAAAATAAGGAAAATATAATTGAAATATTAACTCGATTAAATAACCAATATAATAAAGACAAATTGTCTAAAAATATAAAAGGGTTGGATAATAATAATGAAGAAATCGGAGATTGTCCTGTTTGTATGGAACCTATCACAAATAATATTGCTAAATTACAGTGTAATCATTATTTATGTATTGATTGTTTTTCCAGCCACTGTAGATTAAACAACACGTGTCCAATGTGTAGAGATGTTTTTGCGACTAAGATAAAAAAACAAGAACATATGATAGATGAAACATTGGAATGTATTGTAGACACTTATTTAAGTGATCATTATGTAAATAATTGTTTAGAATTGATGAATAATATTGATATTATTGATTCGAATAGATCACTCGAATATAGAAATCAACAAAAATTTAGACAATTAAAAGTTATTTTAAGGTCAGCGTGTATATACTTTATGAAAACAGTAGTAGATTGGTATAAATCATGGTAATATTATTATATATTTATAATCAAATATATAATAAAGAAATCATTATAAGATAATATAAGTTATTATGCTTAAAAAAATTTTATTATTTATGAATATTTTTTATTGTAATTCATTTATTTTAAATAAAAATAATATATTTAAGAGACAACACAACATAGTAAAATCTATAAATGTACAAGACGATTCGCCATCTAATATCGCAAAAAAAATATATGATACATATTCAACATATGGAAATATAGAAAATTATGGTAATTTTATTAATAATTTAAATGATAAAAAAATAGAAGGCGTTACATTATTAACACAAAATGATGACATCAAAGGTATTGTATCTATTGATAATATTCATAAACCGTTTGAATATGACCTTATAAATATGCATGTAACAAAAATTATACCTTCTATGACGAATAGTTTATTAAATAATTTAGACAAATCTAATATTAAATATGATATTATATCTTTGCCTGATAATAATGGATTTCTACAAATTATTAACTTTGGTATTCAATTTGTTACTTTTTATTTTATAGGAAGTTTAGTTTTAAGATTTATATTATCAAGAGGAGGAATGCCTCCAGGCGGTAATGGTATAAATCCTCTTAATATAATGAATCGTGAGTCAACATATCAAGAAATAGATAATACACTAATTGATGTAAATTTTACAAGTGTTGCTGGATGCGATGAAGCTAAGGGAGAATTAATGGAAATAGTTGATTTTTTAAAAAATCCGGAAAGATTTGAAAAAGTTGGAGCAAAAATTCCAAAAGGTGCATTATTAGAAGGACCGCCTGGTACAGGAAAAACATTGTTAGCACAAGCAGTTGCGGGCGAAGCAGGTGTTAATTATTTATATGCATCCGGTTCTCAATTTATAGAAATGTTTGTAGGAGTCGGCGCATCAAGAGTTCGTGATTTATTTAAAAGGGCAAAAGATTTATCTCCTTGTGTTATATTTTTAGATGAAATAGATGCAATCGGAAGACAACGTGGTGCTGGATTGGCGGGAGGTAATGATGAAAGAGAGCAAACATTAAATGAAATATTAACTAATATGGATGGATTTATAAAAAATGAAGGTATTATTGTTATTGCGGCAACAAATCGAGCAGATATTTTAGATAATGCTCTAACACGTCCAGGAAGGTTTGACCGAATTATTAATGTTGGTCTTCCTGATTTAGATGGACGAAAAAAAATAATAGATATTCATTTTAATAATAAACCTCTATCAGAAGAAACAAAAAAATATTTAGATGATGTAGCAAAATTAACATCTGGATTTTCAGGTGCCGATATAGCAAATTTAGCAAATGAAGCAGCTATTTTAAGTGTAAGAAATAATAATTCTTATATTACAAATAATGATATTTATGGAGCATTTGAGAAAAAAACAATTGGACTTCCTGTATCTAAAGATACTCGTAGTAATGGAGTTATTAATCTAGTTTCAGCACATGAAATTGGACATGCTTTGACTGCATATTATTTTAATGATTTATTTAATATTCAAAAAGTTACAATTAATTCGAATAGGAATGGCGCCGGTGGATATACTCTTTTTATACCGAAAGATGAATATGAAATGTTTCCAACAAAAAAATTTATGTTAGCAAATCTAATTATATCTTTGGGAGGTAGAGCAGCTGAAGAAATATTATTTAAAAATATAAATAATTCGTCAGTATATTTAAACGAAGTAATATTTCAAAATATAGGTAATTTAGATGTTACTACTGGAGCAACAAATGATTTAAAACAGGCGAATAGCATCGCACGCAACTATATATCATTATATGGATTAGGAAGAAATATAGCATTATACGATAGTGATAATACAGAACAACCATTTTTAGGAAGACAAATGGCGACAGGAGGAGGGAGTAAATTGAGCGAATATGTAAAAGGAAATATAGATAAAGAGGTAGATGATCTAGTTAATTGGGCGTACACAAGTGCTTTACATATTATAACTCAAAATTATGATTCATTTATATATCTAAAAAATATTCTTGTTTCTAAAAAAAATTTATCCGAAAAGGATTTTAATAAAATTAGTTTGAATTATTAGTTTTTATATTATTTTACACCTTTGAAATTTTCAAATGAACACTAAAATTAATTTCTAAAAAAATATATATAAAATCAAAAATATGTAAATTAGGTTACATAAATGATATTGAATCTGAAAATAATTCATTATTTTTATATATAATTATTTATAATTATTTATAATATTTATACCGGTGGGTTTTAATTGCCCATGCTCGAATTTTATGAATTAATATTATCATATCATTATTTTGTGTAATATTTGTTTTTACTGTTATTTTTTTACTCTGTGATGTGCGTCTACAAACATCAGATTCCATATGTATTTGTAGATTTTTTACCAATCTATCACAATTTTTACAACATTTCCAACCTTTTTTCAATTTTTCAGCATCCAACAGAGGAACATGTTCCGGTTTAATCTTCATTTTTGTTCTATTATTATGTTGACTAACAATATCATTTGAACGAACCACATGTATTACTCTTTCCACATATTCCATAATTGGTTTGTTCCGCAATTCACTTAATGTTTTTAAATTATTACATGCTTTCAAATATTCATTTTCTTTTACATGAGGAACAACCTCTTCTACAAAATCCAATAATTCATTTAATGCATTAATGAATTCTTCGCTTTTTTCACGCTGTTCTAAAGTAATACTCATGATTTATACATCTTAAAACTGTCTAAGAATAGTTTCAATTTTTTCAAAAACAAATGTTCATGAACTTTTTTAATATTTTGTTTATAGATTTTGGAGTGTATGTGTAAACAATCGTTTTAAAAAATACATATTCATAAATAAATAATAATAAAAATAAAAATGAATGACTTTTAATTAATTCTAGATTTTTTTTTATAACACCCATATTCAAATACTTCATTATTCCATTAAATAAAATAATTAATAATAATAAATAAATATTTAACATATAAGTTGTTCTAATTGACGTATTGTTATTATAACTTTGTCGATTTTTCTCTAATATATTATACATTGGATAAAAATTAAATTTATAATTTATATCTTTACATATAATATCGGTAACATCTAGTATATTATCAAATTGATTTTCTATTGCACTATCTTCTTGATTAGTTATATAAATCCAAAAGAATATACTTTCAAATATAGAAAAAATAAAAATATGAAAAAAGACTTGGTATAAATATGAAACAATTATTTCAGATTTATTTATTTTTTCAGGCATATTTTTATCCTTTATAACAACATTTTCATCATTTATATCATGTAAACTACTTTCTATTTCTAGCATATATATTCTACTTAAATTATTTTTATATTTATATAAAAAATACTATTTATGTATATGTATTATTAATGAGTAGTTACGATGATATAAATTATTTAAAAAATCTTATGAAAAATCGTGAACTTTTAAAAGAAAAATATCCTGGATTTCTTGGAAGACATTTAAATTATACTAATAATTCTAATAAAATAAATGATACATTAGAATTAATAGGAAAAGATAACAAAAAAGTATATAATATTGGAGAAGAGTTTGTAAAAATACGAGAAAAAAATAAAATAGATCACAGCGGAAGATTTAAAACCGTTATAGGAGATGAAATATTTAATATTGAAAATGAAATTTATTCTGTTGCTTTAGATGTTTTTAAAACTCATGGTGATAAATTTTAATTTATTTTTTGCCTTTGCCTTTCCCTTTTTTTTTCATAGTTTTGCGTTTGCCGCTTTTTGATTTTAAAGGTGCTTTTTTAACAAATCCAAATTTACCTTTTACCGCAAAATAACCATATTTTTGAAGACGTTTTTCTTTTTTGGCGGTTAAGTGTTTCTTTTTTGAAACAATTTCTCCATGTTTATTTTTTACTAAATCTTTTTTTTTTAACCCACCAGTTGTTTTTAACGCATTTCCATGAAATACTTCTGCTCTCGAACCAAATGTTTTCATTGTTTTATTTTTCGTCATTATATATTAATACAATAAAAAAAATTAAATATATAATAATTTATATTTTCCTCCCATATATCCATGATTATAACAATATATACTAACAGAACCAAATATATTATTTACACTAATATCTATATCTCCGTAGTAAAAATCATAA
>MDSX01076725.1_pt1 | contig 24004 bp, 26 predicted proteins | sample 811141 | NCBI WGS metagenome assembly MDSX01 (sample SAMN05326642, study PRJNA326480) | marine metagenome | isolation source: seawater | place: Atlantic Ocean: South East | collected 2010
GAATCAATTAAGTTTTTTTTTGAGATAAAACTATAATGATATACATCGACTGTATTGTATTTTAATTTAAGCTTATCAACAATTCTCTTCTGAATTGTTTCATGTGTATATCGTAATCCCCGGGGAGCAAAACCTGTGACTAATACACATATTTTAGGTGAATATCTATGGTTTAATAATTTAATAATCGTAATTATGATGAGTAAAATGATGAAGAAAATTACATATTCATACATGATTCTTTTAATATTTATATTATTAAAAAAAATTTATAATATATTTAATTGTTATTTAAAAAAAAGTTAAGAAGTTTTATATAATATTAAACACTAATGGATCCATATAAAGTATTAAATGTAAGTCGTAACTGTTCAATAGAACAACTACGAGATGCTTTTAAACAAGTAGCAATAAAAGTCCACCCCGATAAAGGTGGGAATCAAGAACTTTTCAACATAGTAGTAGAATCTTACAAAGTCATATTTCAAAAATTAAAAGGACAATCTGGTGATAGAGATTTTAATGAACTCAAACAAGAATCACAAAGGGAATTTACAACTATGAAAAAAACTAAACATGTTAGTTTTAAGTTAGACGATGACAAAGAGGGTTTCCAAAAGAAGTTTAATAAAGTTTTTGATGATAATAGATTTTATGATTCGACAGTGGATGAAGGTTATGGACATATGATGAGAGAACACAGTGCGACTCGTGAAGATATCGATATCAAAAAAAAAGTGAACAATTTTAAAGACTTCAACTCGGCTTTTGACGATCAGGAAGTATTGAATAAAGACATGGTAGTTTACAAAGAACCAGAAGCACTTATGCTTTCTAAATCTTTGTCATATAACGAGTTAGGTGTGGATCGTATAGATGATTATAGTAGTGATACAACAAAAGCATCTACACTAGGTTACTGTGACTATATGAAAGCTCATACAACAAATAAATTAGTTGATAAACGCTATTTAAAAGAACACGAAACTTATAAAAATATGAATGATATTGAACAAAAACGAGAAGCTCAATCTTTCTCTCTATCTGATGAAGATATGAGAGTTATTGAAGCTGGACTAAAAAAAGAAAAAGAGCAAGAGATGAGAAGACAAGTAAATGTTCAAGAATATGATAAAAATATTCAAAGTCATTTTGAAAAAGTAAACAAATTGATGATAGATCAATTTCAATAAAATATAGCAAAAATGAGTTTTTAAATAAAAAATGATCTGTTTCTCGATTTCTTTTCATAAAATATCAATTTATAAACAAGAAAGTTATTACGACAATAAAGCATAATGGTTGCTATTCAAAAGTATTGCACTTTTATTAAAGCAAATGATGCACAGTGTAATTGTTACAGAGTGAAAGGCACTGAATTCTGTTCATTTCACAATCAAAATACACAAGAAGATAGAGTGAAACTCTTAGAACAAGAGCTTGTAGAAATTAAAAAAGCTCTACATATTCAAGTTGAGAAGCATGAAGAGTTTGTGAAAACAACTGATGCAAAAATATCTAACTTAAGTGAGAATGTAGTTACTTACAAGTCAAAGATTAATACACAACAAAAATACATGAATTTTGTGCATTTTGTATTCTTTATAGCATTAGTATCAATAGTGGCTTATTTGAATAATCTTCAAGTAAGTGAGATTATTAAGGTTATGGTGAAGTGTATGAAAGTATACAAAAACATTATCAAGGAATATGTTATAAAGTATACAAAAATTGTGAAAGTTTATTGTATTAGAGTGTATGAAAACACTGATTTAACAAAAATTAAACGATCATTCGATATACAACTTTTGTTAAAGTAGATTGAGTCATAGTAGGTTAGGTTTAGTATTTGTAATGAAATATTAATTTTTTCAATCTTACAATTTAATATATCATGTAGAATTAAAATAAATGAAACAGAAAGTAAACATAAATAAAAAATCCTATAGAAAATCAATGAAATCAGGTTCTGTTCCACAACAAAAACAACTAACAGAACAACTTTATGATTCAACTGCTGATTTTGGAGTTTTCATGGCAGTATTAGGTCTAATTGGAGCATCTATAACTGGTTTTATTATGATATGTATAGCATTATATCTCATTTTTAATAACGGGACACATTCTAAACAATCGGAGGCTAATGTTATTGAATCGAAATGTGATATTTACAAGGATTCTAAAAATAAAACACATAGAAAATGTAGAACAACTGTGAATTACAATGTGAATAGCAAAGAATATGAAAACATTATTTCAACTGATAATTTATTATCAAAAAATTCAAAAGTCAATATCGTGTATGATCCAAATAATCCTGAGGATTCGCTTAAGAAAACTGGAATGCGTAGAATTCTCGCATATGTATTAATAGGATTAGCACTTGTAACAATTGGTGCTGCTGTTATTAGATACTATATTGTGAAAACTTATAAAGTAGCTGCTGCTGCAACTGGTGTAGGAGAAGCGGCTTCTATTTTTGGCACACCGTTCCAATCATCTGGACCTTCTATTGATCCAGTTAATGCACCAATTGACTCATTTGACTCAATGGAATTAATTGGTACAACAGAAAGTTAATAAACATAAAATGTAAGCTTTTATATAATATTAGTATTACATTTATTTAAATTTTTTATGAATTCTAAATAGTCATCCATATCATGATGAGATACTTTACATCCATACAAATTGTACAAAGGAACATTGAAGGATAATTCTTTTCCAAAATGAATACCACCCCTTACATGTTTGAATCTACCTGGCAAAGGTGTAAATGTAATAGGGTCTTTATGTCTTACACAACGAAAAGATGTGTTTACAAGTTTATTGAATAATTTAGAAAATTTTTTACTACCAACTCTTGGAGAACCAAATGTAATACAACTTACGGGTATCTTATATGAAATGGCACAATCCAATGCTACAATGGTAGCAATAGCGCCAAATAAACTATGACCAGTGCAAATAATTCTTTTGTATTCTTTTTCTTGCAATAATTTCACTATCTCTAAATGAATACGTGTACGCACCGATTCATATTGTTTCATGAATCCACTATGCACTAGTGTATTATCTAAATAGTCTACTTTTGTTCTCCATATTTGAAAGTCATGATACCAATCTTTAATTGTAGTTGTTCCTTGTCCACTGATAATAATATCATCATCTTTTGATGATACAAACGATTGACAATCTGTGTCTTTATTTTCAATAAATACGCCTTCTATATTCTTAGAATATGCATTATTAGCATATTCAGCACATAACTCGATAAGCACTGTATCACAATATTTAGCCATTTATACATTATTACACGAAAAAATATTTAAATATTATGTGATTTGTTTTTTTTGTAAATTATTTTAATTAGAATATAATTATGTGTAAAATAATATCATTAAAAGTGAATCATAATAATCACTTTAAAGATTCTTTTAAATTATCTTTAGATAATAGAAAAAAAATTGAATTTGACTTTGATAAAACACATGATACAGTAAATGGAATTTTAAACGAATTAGTTACAACTATAGATGAAAATTTGAATATAGAACAATTAAAAAAAGATATGAATATATTATTAAAATCAAAAAGAATAGATTGTATTTATTACGAAGAATAGAACATATATTATTACTTAGCTGTGTAAGGTTCTATAGTATACTCTTCACGATTACCGTATCTACTTTTTCTAAGTATAATGCAATAACTAGAACATTTGAATTTTTTTGTTAAAATTTCAAAAGCATAGTTAATGTAGTTGATAAGATTTTGAATTTCTATATATGTATAATATAAACTATTATAATTCTTTTCTTTTTTCTCAATCAATCTTTGCAATATATCACTACCAGCATCTCGCAATGTTTGAAAAATCATTTGTTTGTTTGTTTTATTTCTTTGTATTTTGACTCTTGTAAGTATAAGTTGTTTGAATTTTTCGATGGTAATCTTCTTTCTTAAAAGTTTCACTCTCAAATCGATATTATTGACTTCATCAGTTTCTCTTAATTCAATATGTTGAACATGGTTTATTAATCTATGAAACTCTAAAACTTTTTTAGATATATCAAGACTATTATCATTAGAGTTATAATTTGTTATAGTTATAATATGTCGTAAAGTCGATATATTTGGAATACCTCCACATACAACATCACTTAATTCTCTAGCATTATTACCATTTTGTCTCAACCATTCATAATAATGTGGGTTTGTATTATTTTTTATAACTAATTTACGAGTTCTCCAATCAAATCCTGTATTACAATTTGTACACCACATGTGATTGCAACCATAAATCTTACCAATGGCTGTTCCACACGAAGGGCAAGATTTAGTGCTTTCTTTTATAACGTTAGCTGTCGCAATATTATCTGGGTTACATACATGATCTTCACCTTTTATTTCAAGACAATCTTTACATACACGAACATTGCACATACCGCATTTCCATTGTGTAGAAAGGTATCCAGAACAGTCATTGCAAGGACATTGTTTGATAAAAACATTGATTTCTTTTGATGATGATAAAGAAGATGAATATTCATTCTGATTTGTTGGTATAGTATAATCTCTATTGAAATTTTGTACTAAGTTTTTTTTTTTTTTCTAATTCACATTGTAAAGACATACTCTTCATACGCAATTCATATATCATTTTTACATCTTCTTCTATACTTTTTTCTACATTTTCTATATGTTCGGCATATTTGGCTATCTCTTGAGAAGCAGGTAGAAGTTGTTTTTCTTGTTCGAACAACAAATTTTGTTTTAATTCTTTAATATCTTTGTTAATGTAATTTTTCGGAAAATTATCATAAAGAAATTCTTCTGAGAATTTCTCATGACAATTCATACAAGAAGGATATGTTTCACTATTTTTGAAAAATATCTTTATGCAAGATATACATGATTCAAAATTGCAATGATTACAAGTAATTTTTTTCCTATTTTGTTTAGTATATTTTTCAGTGCATATAGTGCATTCTGTGTTCATTAGTAATAAAAATTGTTTTTAATGAAATACTTTTTATTATGTAATATTATGATCAATTTTTATTCATATTTTTAAGCCTCAAAAATAGTTGGTAATGTATCAATAATATAGTTTTTTTTTATATCTGAATGTATATCAAATATACCTGTGTCAATACAATGAATCACATCGTCAATTACTACACATTCATGAAAACCAAGATTATTTAGAGATAAATTGAAGTTAAAAAATTCTTTTTCATGTTTTTCAATTTCAAAATATTCATCATATATGTGCATGTTTTTTGGGTTTTGATATTCATGTAATTCTTTAAAAGTATTGTAATTTAAAGATAAAAAAGAAGCAAACTTTTGTGCATCTACATAACTGTTAAAGTAAACCACTTTTGTAATTGGTGTTTTTTTTATAGAGTAGTAATTTGGGGTAGTAATAGTTTTAATACTATAAACAAATTGCGTCATACTCATAATAAATACTAATGTATGCTAATTTTAAATACATTGGATATCTTCATTACCATTATTATGATAATCTTTCATTAAGTAACAATCAATAGCTTTTTGTTTCATAGTTTCTAATATAATGTTCTGCTCGGATACTCGCTCAATAGACTCTCTATATATTTGACTGTCAATGTTTTTTATTTTATCAATGTTCATTAATTTTATTTCTTTTATACTTTTCATTAATTTTCTTTTTTCTTTTGAAAGAGTCACTATTTCAGCTTTCAATTGATTACGAATTTCTGTAATTTTTCTTTTTCCTTTTAATTCTTCTAAACTTTTATTTTTCATTAATAATAAATTGTCAATATTTAGCAATTTTTCTTCTATTTTCGTTGTATTATATATAGTAAGATCTTTCGGAATTTCTGAATGGTATCTATGGATACTCGTAGTCCATTCATTGTATGGTAGTGTGCTATGACTACAAAATCTAACAGCTCTTCCTATAGCTTGTTTCTCAGCATTAAATGTCAACATTGGTTCAAATAGATGTATATGTTTAGTATTTTTTAAATCTACCCCTTCGTTAAAGGATTGACTTGCTAAAAATACATTTACTTGTTCATTTTCATTGTATAATTTTACTAGAGTTTTAAGATGTTCTTTGTTTTTTAATTCGTTTGTAATCGCTAAAACATAACCTTTTTTACCTATAGGTATTTTATCGAAATCTTTTTCATTATTGATTCTAACATAATTTAATTCTCTTTCCAAAAAAGTAGCTACTGCACGAATTCCTTGACCACCGAAACCTTTCTTTTCATAAAATGCTGAATAAATATAATGTTTGTCATTTTCATTTTTAGAAATTACCTCTAATAATTTTGGAATTTTTATTGAAAAAAAACTAATAGGATCTTTAGAATCAAAGTTATATTGCATATTAGAATATTTTCTGAGTGTTTTATAGTATTGATTCATTCTATTTGATTTCGACAATGCATCGAAATTAGTATCCTTGTTTTTTGTATTGTTAAATGCATCAACATATGATTCAAATTGCGTCCTCAACATTTCTAAATTGTATGTATTGTCAGAAACAATTTTAGGAAATCGTGTCAAGTCTTTAGCGGAATTAAAATAAGATACAAGTCCATTAGTATCATTTTTGAATCTATTCAATGACTCATCATTGAGAACATTGGGAATTTCGATATGTTTATTTTTACGATTTCTAACCATATTTAGTAGATCTATAGTTTCTTCAACAGAATCACCGGGTGTAGCTGTTAATATAAAAACTTTCATGTTTCGATTCAGTTTAGAATCTTCGTCTAAAAGGAACTTTTTTAAAGCATTATGTTCCGACCTTTGGTTCGGCAAAGGATGAAATATATTTTGAACCTCATCAATAATAAGAACAGCGTTTGATAAGTATGTTCTATGATATTCTTTTGCTGATTCTGTTTTAACAGATTTCAAGGGTTTGGAAATAAGAAGAAAATGTGCTAATTGTGAAAAAGTCATAAATTTTACTTGTCTTTTCTTAAACATGTCAGTGACAGTTTCTTGAGACTTACCCATGAATCTTTTAAAGTAATTAGCATTCTTATAAAAAGTTGTAGGTGGATTACTTTGAAGTGCTTCAACTGAACTTACAAACACAATATTTTTATTAGAGTTCCAAAAAGAATCAATGATTGCCATTGAAGTTATAGTTTTTCCACTACCTGTTGAATGCCATGCAAGAACACCTCTATTTGAATTGTTGTTTTGAGATATACTTTTACCAATATTGTGTAAAACAATTTGTGCTAATGAAAGTTCTTTTTTTTTAAAATGTTCAGGTGTGCATCGATTTCCTTGACCAAGTAATTCGGCATAAGAAATTATAGGATCATTTATTAATGAAGAAAATACATTTTTTGATGAATCACTAGTTGATAAATCAACAGGGAACCCATCAGGAATATACTCGGTATCATTTGCAAAAAGAGTTTGTTTAGAATTACATGATTTATTATTCCATATGCATTTTTTACTTTTATTACAATTTTTTTTATTGATTTCTAAAGTTTTCTTATGTAAATTTTTCTTTTTATGAATAATTTCGTTTTCTAATCTAGCACAATTTTTATCATCTTCTGTCTTCCAGCACATACCCTTATCCACTTTGTTTTTTCTATTCAACATTTCACCGCTCCATACACCATTCAATCTATCACATGTTTTTTTATTTGGAACATTTATGTAAAATTTATCATTACTATTATACGTAATATTTTCATCTTTTATACAATCTGCTTTATCAAATGGTTTATTAATCATTACATCTTTGGAATTTTTAAACTTATATAAGTCAATGTTTGAGTCATATAAGTATTCTTTACCAAATTTCTTCTTACATTCTTGATTTCGAGATTGTTTTATTTTGTTTATAACTTTTGATTCCATATTAATTATTATGGGATATTTAAATAGTGACTCGGTCAAAATATCGAAATTAATATTATGTTCTATTTAAAAATTAAAAAGTGTTATAAAATAATAACAAATGCCCATTGATGATATACAATATTTATACCAAAATAATGTTAAAGAAAATATAGTATTATTGATCGATTCTAATAAACGAGATAGAAAACGATGGAGAAGTCCAGCTGAATTTGTCGTAGAATTCCCAGAGCCATTTAAAAATGTTTATGGTGTAGAACTGTTGAATGCGTCTGTTGCGAGAACGATGTTTACAATTGATAAGCATAATAATAAAATGAGTATATTAACTAATAATTATGTTATAAACACTTACAAAAATGTCAAAAGTGAATATAAATACACTGATATATATTTATCCATAACAGATTACAAAGATGCCAATAAAATGATGGATGAATTGAGTAATGTTCTGGAAAACGCATCGGATCAATATGATAAAACATTTTCTGCTGTAACAGCCGTTGAAGCACAAGATACTTCAACTGACATTACAACCAAACAGTTTTTAAAATTCACATCGTCTAAAACTCCATTTATAATAAATAGAAGATTCAGTTCATCAAACAAAACATTTGGTTTTTCTATGTTAGCTGATGAAATAGACGATGATTCATATAAGGTTTTGAAAAACTGCATTAATACAGATATTGTATCATTTTCAACAATACATATGGATAATTATGAACAAATTATATTCACTGATAAATTTAGTATCAGTCCAAGTGATATGAATATTATCGAAGAAACCGATACTCATAAAATAGTAAGTCTTCACTTAAAATTGCAAAAAAAATACAATTCAGGAGTTTTTATTAAATCCATAGTTCGTTCAAATACAAAAGATACACATATATATGATGATTTGACAAATATGCTGAAAAAGAAATTCACATTAGATGACGTTATATTACAAATAGCAAAAGATTTTGAAATAGTAAATGACGATGAAATTAAGATAGAATATTATCATTTGATTGATAATCTTAAAACAATAACTAGCGAAAATGAAGATGAATTATTTATATCAAAAACTGTTATAAATAATTTATTAGATATAAATGTTCATTATAGGGTTGATGTATCAGATAATAAGATAGATATTAACAAAACTGGAGAAACTACACTTATTACTACTGATAATGGTGTATTTGTAAAAGAGTTCGAAATAGAAATTAATCAATTAAATACCGTATATTTACTTAAAAATAAAAAAACAATTATTCATGTAAAATTTACAGAAATTACACAAAATATTGTGTTTAGATGTGAATATTACAAAGATGGTGATAAATATTTCATTAAATATGTAAAACCATCAGATAGTCAATACTTCAATCATATACATATTAATTTATCATCTTCTTACACATTGAGTGTATTATATGATAATGGTATCGAAAATATAACAATAGATGACGATGTAGTTGATGTTGATGGTAAAACTATATCATCACTTAAATCATTTGAATTATTTACAACTACATTTTCAATAACACCACCTGGTATTATAAATTTTGCTACTGAAAATTACGTAACATTGCATATAAAAGAGATTGAAGAACATATACGTGGTAGTTATGATGCAAATGATGTTTCTCCAGGAATAGCAATGTTGAACGTTGATGTTCAATCAGGATATGCCGATAATGCAACAGAATTTACACGTGTTGAATATAAAGAATTTCATCCAATTGGGAAGTTATCCAAGTTACATTTCAGATTACAAAGAAAACTTACAACAGAATTATATGATTGCAAAGGTGTAGATGTTCACTATTTGTTATCAATTAAAATGTTGAATCCATCCAAACTTAATACTAAACAACTTGAATATTCGTTAAATCCTAATTACGATCCTGATTATCAAGGATTTATGAAAAGTGAATTTGATAATGTAGAATCGGATGAAGAAATAGAATCAAAAAATATTAGAGAAGAACATTATGATAGAGAACGTGAACTGCAAAATTTGAAGAATAATATTGATAGAAATTTTGTTAATCTCGAATCTGAATCTGATGAAGAATCTGAATCGGGTTCTGAACTAGATTCAGAATATGAAACAGAATAAAAATATGAATATAAAAAATATGAATATAAAATAAATGTTAAACTTACAAAAATTAATGAAAGATAAAAATAGTTTTTTATATTGGCTACTTGAAAAAAGAGACATTGACGGCCTTATTATAGCTATTCTTGTTTCAAATGCAATAGGTATGTTTACAAAAGATATATCATCTGGATTTATTGAACCATTGATTGCAGGATTTTTACCTACAAATAAAGATGATGAACAAGTTTTACGAATATCATCATTTGAATTCAGATTTAAATTACAATATATAGTGTCAGGCTTCTTAAAAGCTAGTATTAATTTATGGATAGCATATCTAATAGTTACGTTTATATATAAAAAACTATTAAACTTAAAATAAAATGGTGGTATAAATAAATAATGATTTTAGAACTTATTCTGTCTATATGTATATGTATAATATTTTTCCTCATTTTATCAAATTTTTATCAAATAAAAAAGTTAGAAAAACGACATGATGATAATTTGATCAATATGACGAAGATAATCAATAGTATTAATTCAAAAATATCGGCAGTGGTTAATAAAAATAATGAAATTAATATGAAAAATGTAACGACACTACTTAATAAATTAGACTCTATTGAAGAACTTAGTAAATCAACAGGAAATACTTTAAATATCGAAATTGAGAATTTAAGGTCTAATTTAAATTTTTTGAAAGATAATAGTGATTTTTATGGATATCTTAGTGATATTTCAAAACAAAATTCATCAACAACTACATCAGGATCATCATCGGGTTCGGGTTCGGGTTCAGGATCAGGATCATCATCGGGTTCGGGTTCAGGATCAGGATCAGGATCATCATCGGGTTCGGGATCATCATCGGGTTCAGGATCATCATAAAAATTTAAGCAACAAAATCAGTTATTAACTTTCTTGGATTGATTTCTATATTTTTAATTTTTTTACACATATTAGAACTTTTCATAAACAAATATGTTTGAAAGTTTTTACAACACACTTTATAGTAATAAATTTCACATGCATACGTGAATATTTCACACAACAATTGTAATAATATCACAATAATAATGTAATGTATTTTTTTCATTAATAAACAAAAGTCAACACATATATTGTTATTTATTGGATTGCACATCTTAAAGTAAAATAATAAAGTTTTTACTTTAAGAAAGTTAATATAGATGAATATTAGAATAACATAAATCAAACAATGTTTTGGTTAAGTGAACCTAAACGTTGGGAAATTGTTAAAAGAATACCTAAAGTTGATTATAAATCAAAATCATTTGTTAGAAAAGTACCCATAAAAGTGTAGAGCTTTTTCGGCAGCATCAATTTCAGCAGATTTTTTGTTGATATTCTTACCAATACCAATAATGTCTCCTATATCATTTTTTACACATATAGTATGTATTTTTTTATTATTCACTTCATCTATATTGATTTCATAAAACTTTGGAATCCATTGAAATGTATGTTGACAATATTTAATTAGAGTATCTTTGTAATTTTCATTTTTATGTATGAGTTCAGAGAAATCAACAAATGTTTCAATGACGTTAATGATCCAATTTTGTGCTACATCAAACCCATTACTATTTTTTTCTTGATTATCGAAATATATAGCTCCAATGAAGGCTTCGAATGCATCCTCTAAAATGTTTTTATTTTCTCTTCCGTTATTCGAATCAATTTGTTTTGAAATAATTACATGCTTATGAAAGTTAAGTTTACTAGATAAATATGCTAACATCTTACCATTAACGAGTTTTGTTCGCATATTGGTTAAAAATCCTTCATTCATATCCGGATACCTATCATATACATATGTTGTTACAGATAAGTTAAGAATAGAATCTCCTAAAAATTCGAGTCTTTCATTTGATTCTTCTTGTAATGGTAGACATTCCGGTGGACAGTTAATATTTCCACTTTCAAAGTTTTCATTTTTCCTTGTGATATATGATTTATGAATGAAAGCTCTTCGATAAAAATTGATATCGTAAAATGTCTCAATATCAAAATTTTTCAAAATAAGGTTTAAATCTGTTTCTTTTAGTTTAGTATTCTTTGGATTATATGGTAACTCTTCTTCTGGATTCGTCATATTATATATAATGTAGTTGTATATCAACTATATATTCATTTTTTTAAATAAAAAACATGTAAAAAATCATTTAAGAAGAGTCATTTATTATTATTATAATTCAAATTAACAGAAAATGATTTCAACAATTATATGTGTTCCTATTTGCGGTTTTGCAAATAGATTAAAATTTTTAGCAAGTATCGACGGAATAGCAAAAAAACTCAAATGTAAAGATGTGAAAGTCGTATGGAATAAAACAATGGATTGTAATATATCTCATACTGATATATTTGATAAAATTAGTGATTTAGAATTTATATCTGAAACTGATGTTCCTCCAAAAGATCAGATGCTGTATTATGGGTATATTCATATGGATTCAATACAAGTAAAATTAAAAGAAGAACAATCTGATAAAAGTATTCTTTTAATAGAAGGTGGTCATGAATCAAAACATATGGATACTTCACTTGTCGATTTCATAAAAACAAAGACAAAATTTTACAATTCTATAGTATGGTCTAAAAATTTGTGCACACGATTAGACAACTTTGGTGAAATTCCAACTATAGGTATTCATTATAGACATGTGAATAAAACATATGACTCAGCAGATGTTAAAGCAAATCCTTTAATGAATTTTTCACTTAATTCTGCATTTTCAGAGTTTGAAGAATTTATCAAGAAAAATAAACATAAAATGTTTTTTTTATCAAACTCACTTTATCATAAAAAATATATAGAAGAAAAATATAGTAAAAAAGTTACAATTATAAATGATAATGAAGATAACGAAAGAAATTCTACAGAATCTATGTTGAACAGTGTATTTGAGTTTATCCTATTGACGAAATGTGATTTTATCGTTGGCTCATACTTTTCGAGTTTTTCTGATGAAGCCTCATATTTTAATATGGTTCCGAAAGTGATGCCAATATTACCTAAAATAGTAAATAATGAACACGATATACAAATATTTAAGCGCCAATATCATTCTGTAAATAAACCATGTTTGTTTGATAAATACCTTGTATTGAATCCAGATATGAAAAAACTAATAAATACTATTTAAACACTTATTTTTTTGTTAATTTTAAAAGTGTCATAAAATGAAACGAATTAGAATATTCACAAAAGAAAAGGCAATCGAATACAATGATTATTTGTGTATATTATCAAAAGATGCTACTATAATGAATACACGAGATAAATATTTTGATCTTGTAGATTCTGTATCTGATTGCGATGTGATTATTCTTCCATTTGAATTCAAGTCGAATGATGAACTATGTGATGCTTTTGTAAAATTAGCTCAAAAGAATAATAAAAAACTCGTATGCTTTCATGAAAATATAACAGACGATGTTGATATATCAGATATTATGATACATGTGAGTAATGCAAAGTGTGAACAACCCAATATTCAACACATTAAACTTACTAATAACTTTGATGATTTTTTCAATAAACTGTTTGTAACAGTTAATAACAAGATTAATGCGAATAACAATACGAAATTACGTGACCGAATAACATGGAAAATAATCAATGTATATAAATGTCATATCATTGGTAAAGAGAACAATTTTATCAATGACAATTACGATATTGATTCGTACAATTTCTTCAAATCAAATCTTGCAAAAAAAACCAATAAACTAGAATTGGTTGAAACAGATGAATGTGATGTTTTATTTAGCAGTGTATATGGTATTAAACAACCTGAATGTGGAAGAGTCAAGATATTTTACAATGGTGAATCAAAACAAAGGTATGCTTTTTATTCAAATGTGGAACGTATATTGAAAGATTATGATTATTACGTTGGTTTTGATGTTCCAACTAATGAAAGAATGTTCAGATTACCGTATTGGATAACAATGTTTGATTTCAATGATGGTTCTATTTTTTCCAAAATAATGAAAGGTGATTTCAAAATTAATATGGTAGACAAAACAAAAGATTGCACAATGATAGCAACAACGGACTTTAATTTATTACGTTCAAGTGTAGTAGCAAGATTATTTGAGGCAGATGTTAAAGTGCATTGTCCTTCTAAAATATGTAAGAATACGTCTATGCCTATTGGAAGAGAAGGTGAAATCGGTGTTCATTTCTTTTACGGAAAGTTGAATTATTTGAGAAACTTCAAAATTGAATTGTGCTTTGAAAATACTAACGAATATGGTTATGTAACAGAGAAGTTGTTTGGAGCATTAATGACCGGTTGTATTCCAGTGTATTGGGGTTCTAGTTTCGATGAATTGATTGAGAATGATCTTATTAATATGGAGCGAGTAATTATTTTGGAAAAAGACTTGTCTAATTTAGAAGTTGTTATTGAACAAGTGAAGAAACTTGTCAATGATGAACAATATTATAATGAGTTCTTCAATAAACCTATATTTAAGAAAGATGCGTTTATGATATTAAAAAATTACTTGAATGACTTTGATAGTTTTATTCAATTAAATAAGAACAAATGATAGTTTATAACTTGTTATCTCGCCACAATCCTGTACAAATGTGCATCCCATAACATCCATCTTTTTTTAATTCTTCTATATATTGTTTATCATGTTTTGTAAGCGGATGAAACATTTTTTCTTTTGTTAATACAAATATCATTGTTCATTTCAGAATATCTTTTCCACATATCAAAAACAAACATAGGTCCTGTTCCTAATACATTTCCATCTATATTTTTGTCTGTATTAAAATCCAATTTTGTACGATCAATTGTAAATAACGTATCCATTAAAGACTTCCAATATGGATGGTTTGGTTGAGAGGCAAAAATACAATTTCCTAAACATATTGGTAATCCATTTTCATCTTCTCTATTACAAGGTATAACAACTTTTTCATTTAATAAATCAAATGGTTTAAACATTAAATAATCCATATCTGTGTATAATCCACCATATTTATACATTAAAAAATATCTAAACATATCTATTTTCATAATCATTCTCGTAATTCATTAAACTTATCATAATATTCAGGAAAATCGTTTTTCATAACTTTCTCTCCACAATATATAATCAAAATCTGGATTAGTATTTCTAATTGAATTAGCACAATATAAATTCAGATCAGGAATCTTATTTTTTCCCATCCATATATGATGTATAATTTTTGGTATATATGTCATTTTGGGGTATAGTATTTTATTTTTAAATGATTGTGATAAATATTATTTAATCTATTAATGTTTGTTCTTGTATAATTTTATAGAGTTTATAAGTTATAATGTTTCATAAATAATAAACGCAAATTGAAAATGAAATAGAGCAACGACAACTTTCAAGATAACTACCTCGTAGTTATCAAATTTTGCATTTTATCAATCCAATCAATGAATCCACAATTTTTCAAATACCAATGTCTCATATTTTTAGATAATTCTTGTCTATTATTCCATGCACAATTTATTTTTTCTTTGATATAATCAGCATCATATATCTTATCCACATCTATTTTTACATAATAATCATCAGGAACTTCGTACAAGAATCCTACAGGTGTCGAAACAATCACAAGACCACATAAAGCTGCGTCAAGTGCTGCATATGAAGAACCCTCGCTGTTTGAAATCTGTAAGAATATGTCATTATGCAGATACATTTTTTGCTTTGCATTATTGTAATTATAAAGATTTGTATAGTTTCTACCGTTCACATTTAATTGATTGAAGTTATATTCAGATAAAACATCACTTTCTTTTAATTTAGTTATGTCTCCTTTTTTACCTCCCCAGTTTCCTAAAATATCCAGTTGTTGTTTGTTATCACTCGTATGATCATATATTTTATACTGAGATTCATTCAATTCTGATGTATGTAAAATTTTAGTATTCTTAAATTTGGTGTATTTTTCACCATAATATTTAGTGAAATCTTTTGTACATTCTTCTGATATTGTTACAATAGTTGTATTATAAGCTTGTCTGTATTCAATCATTTGATTTTGTCCATTTACACATAAATTTTTCCATTTTGGGTCCCAGTCGGGGTTCTTTTCAGCAGTTTTTCGAGCACAACCGTGATGAACTAAATATACATGATATTCATTTGGAATATCACAAGATAGATGATTATCTGTGAAGATAATAGGTTCATGACATTCACTTATATATTTTAACATCTTTTCCTTATCTTGTGGTCCTCTGAAAAATATTCTATGAGGAAAAGCCATTTTAATATGACTATCGTATCGTGCTACACCCCCAAAATCTCCAATCTCATAACTACCACAACAATAATGAACAACATGTCTTGGTATTGTGTCATATTCACTATTAATAAAGTCGTCTTTAAAATACTCGTATATTTCCATACATTTACTACGCATACTCTCTTGTTTTTCTTCTGGAATAGAACGCAATATTTTATCTATTTTACCAACTTCTTTTTCTGGAATTTTTAGAATTGCTTCCGACCATAAAGGATGATTTGGTAATTGTAATGTGTCTGAAAGTAATACAGGAATAGAACCAGTAGCAAGTGCTTCCCAAAACCTTATAGAATTAGGCCCAGTTCCAGATGGACAAAGTGAAAATTTAGATTGATAAAGTAGTTTATTATATTCAACGGTTTCGAGTTTATGTTTGTCAGATGCTGTGTATTTTTTATTTGGATTTTGATTTGATGTATAAACTATTTCGTTAAAATGCCACCCGCCAATAGAATTAATGTAAACATCATCTTTGAATTTACTTTCCAAATTGAAAATTCGTTGCCGAATATTTGTGAGATAATCTTTTTGGAATGCGCCTTGGAATGAATACAAGTAAGGTCTATCGACTGTCATGAAGTCTATTTCATCAAATGTCGAATTTTTATTATCATCTTCAATATTAACAGCATATAGAGGACATGGTTTAATTATTATGCCATTGATAATATCCTCACCAATTTGCTTGTGAGGAGTATATAAAACTTTTATTCCAAGAGCAACAAAAAATTTGATGAGCCTTCTAAAAAAAATATGCTGACAACATGTTATATTATAGTTTTTGACATTGACTTGTTTTGAAAGTAAATCTGTAATATAGTTCAGATTCATCTTTTTATCAATAATTGTAGCCCATGGAAAACCGATATAATTGGGATTCGTATGATTTTGTAAAAAGAAAGTTTTTTCAGTTATAACTGGATATTGCCAAAATATTTCATTCATATTTTAATTTATATGACAAGAATTATCTTTAAACAAAAATTCAATAGTGAATATCATAAAATATGAACTTTTAGAATCGAACTCACGTGTATTTTTTAATTCTTCGACAAATTATCGTTTTACGAATTGTATTGTGTTTCCGTTCATGATGGATTTATATTTGCACTCTGTTATAGATCTTTGAATACCCTGGCATTTATTGTTGTTATTTCTTAATTTACCTAACAATTCTTCTTTACATTTATATCCGTGATTTTGATGAATCACTACATTAGTTGCACTTACATCACATGTGAAATAGTTATTTTGTAATCCAGAACCTAATAGAATCAGATCGTGTCTCGTACCTGCAATTACTAAATTTGTATCTATATTATTCACAATAGTTGTTTTGCTATGAATTAAATAATCAATTCCACAAGGTGCATGTAGGGTGCATTTGTATTCTGTTGAATCAGCTATTCTTTTATTCGTATTCATGTATTTTGTAAAATGTTCATATGACAAATCATCTAATACTTTTGGGTTATCCCAATCAAATCGTTGTCCAACCAGAAGATAGTTATCTAAATGAGAAAATTTCATCTTAAATGCCATTATTGTGTCAATCATAGTTTGATTATATATCATGTCAGCATTTGTCCATACCATAACATCTTCTTGATTAGCATATTTATTAGCTATTAGGAACATTTCATGTAAATATGGCACATTATGTAAGGTTTTAATATCAGGTTCATGGATGATATTATATTTTTCACAGATTTCTTTTGTTCCATAATCATTTCCAATGATAATAATCTTCTTCTCAACATTAAGTGAAGTCCACGACTTAATAGCTTGTTCTTGTCGCCAAGCATCATCATTTAAAAAAGGTTTACATGTTGTAAAAAATATAATTTTCATTTACTGTAATGCAATATATTTCTTTGTTAATTATGAACGATATTTATTAATTATATTCATTCATGATTTTTAAAGAGTGGCAGTAATATTGAGATGCCAACCAAATTTCTTTTCCAATGCACGAAACATCTCGATAGGCATTGATTCAAACCAGGGTTCTTTAATATAATGACCATTTTTATATGGTTCTACTTGATAAGGAAAAATATGATCTTGAACAATTGATGTAATTTTCAAAGGATTTAATAACTTGTAAACTTCTTCTTTGGAATATGTATTAGCAATTGGACAACCATATTGTGCTTCTGGTTGATCTAACCCACACTCAATCATGCAATTTTTCCATGAATTAGATGCATATAGCATTATTTTCAATACACTTTTATTATTCATGTACTTTTGAATTTCTTTTATAACCTTTTCTGGATTAGGAGTATGGTGAATTACACCAAATGAGTATATAAGATCATATGATTCTATTGGAACAATTGAGGATAATTCTTCAGCATTAACATGAAAAAAAGACCCTTTCAATCCATACACTTCAAATCTTTTCTTTGCTAATTCTAAACTTTTTAATGACAATTCAACTCCTGTGTAATCTGCCCCGTGTTTAGCAAAATTTACACTCATTGTTCCAATCCCACAACCAATTTCTAAAACTTTTTTACCATGCCAAGATTCAAAATCTGAGAAACTTAGGATATGAGGCTCGGCAAATTTTTTTTTCATTTCGACTTCATCAAAATATTCTTTTGATCCGATTTCTTTACTTGAATGTTTAACATTACATGGACGATTGTCCCAAAAATTCTCAACTTCTTTTGATGATATTACATTACTCATTATTTAGTAAAGTTATATAAAATATTCTCCTTTAATTAGCGCATTTATTCTTATCTTTTTTAACAAGAATATCGTTCGTGAGTAACTTAATAACTTCGTGTAAAAATATTATAAACAAGATGAACAAGAAATCATTCAAGATATTGATGAAATTATTGGTGAATTGGATAACAATGTTATAATAGTCGGTCATATATTAGATGACGATGCCAATAGTAGTGACAGATTTTTATTGAATGAATTGCTATCAACAATTTGCTCAAAAAAAAATTTAATATACATAGATCCTAGAAAAGAGATTCATAAAATTAATTACACTGTTAAACAGCTTGTGAAAAATGAAATTTTAACAGCTCATTACAATGATCTTGGAATTCAAATAATGAAAAATATATACAAAGATTATATTGATGAATTCTTTGCCAACAAAAACAAAAAAAGGTAACAATATTATGAACATGTGTTTAGTCGTGCTTTATATTCATCTAAAAGAACATATAAATCATCGTATGAGTTCTTTCTATTGAATGATGAATCTCTGTTTTTATCATATGGCTTATCATATTCATCCAAAATCTGTCCAGTGTATGATCCCGTAACTGTATTAAAATAACGCTCATTGTTATGTTTAACTCTATTCGTTCGTATAAAAGACTGTTTATAATATGGGAATAAGACATTGTTTAAAAATTTCTCATCATCATAAAATTTACAATTTATTTTATCTTGATAACACATGAGGGTATTTATATCAAGTTTAATACCATCTACAATTCTAGTATCTTGAGAATTAATATAGTTTCTAAAGGTAACTACACCACCACGACATATAGGTTCATTACTATCACTAATGGTGTGTAGAACTTTATTTGATTGTAAAAAATCGTTTATTTGCATTGCCTCATATTCAGATAAACGAGAATCTGCATCTCTACACATCCAAACTTCAACGTCATCATCACTAAACGGATAAAACCTCCAGAACATTCCAAATTGCCCGTTTTCTTTATATATTTTTGACCCACTTGGTATGTCGACAAAAAATAACTCAACATTTGATAGATTACTTAAATAATCGATTATAATTTTAGGAACAGATATGTCATAATAGTATCTACATATCCAACCTGGAAAATATTTTTCAGCTAATATTGCATTTTTAATAGCACCAATACAATATAATCGACTATCTCCCCATATTGAGAAAGATATGATTCTCTTCATTTTTTATAATTTATTAAGAAATTAAAATTATTAATTAATTTGAACATCATATTCAAAAATATTTCCATAATTTTTCTTTACTTCATTTATCAATTGAATCTCATCCTTTATCGTGACACATTTGCCTGCGTTCACTAATTTCTTAGCAATGTTCAATTTTGCACTTTCTTCTATGATAGGAATTTTACTATTTTCTTTATAACAAACATTCTCTATTAAATATTTTTCCTTATCTTCCTGTAACATTTGTTTTACCATAAAATCAGAATGAATTTCATTATATTTAGTCGTAGATACCAGTAAATCATTATTTATACCATTTTGCCCAATGAACAAAGCCAATGCTCGTGTATCTCGTGGAAAACATGGTCCACCAAATGAATAACCTGGATTAAAGTAATTATTTCCAATTCGACTATCTGTACCTACAGCTTTTAAAACATTGTTTTTATTTACCCCAACATTATCACATAAATCAGATAACATATTTGCGAATGATATTTTTGTTGTTATATATCCATTTATAGATATCTTTGTAATTTCCGCTTCAATAGGTTTTAGAATACAATATTTAGGTTTATTTATTACTATTTTATCATAAATGTTTCTTAGTTTTGTTTCAACTTCATGAGAATGAGTTCCTATCAAAATCATATCTGGATATTGTAATCCCTTGATAATTTCTCCTTGGGCAATAAATTCTGGATTATATGATAATGTAGTATTTTCACAATCCTGTAACAACAAACTGCCAATTTTATCAATATATGATGGCATAACAGTACACCCAATAATTATATGTTTATTTTTAACTTTATTTTTGTTAATTTGAAACAAAATGTTTGAAACAATAGTATGATCGTAAAATTTGTCTCCTCCTGAATTCGGAGTTTGAACCATTAATATTATGATGTCAGAAAAATCTATACCCTTCATCAAGTCAGAAGTAGCTATAAAATTATTAGATTTTGTAAGTAACTCTTCATATAAGGGCTCTTTAGTTTTTAACAATTTGTTATTTATTTCATTAATGTAATTTTCATTTATATCAACTCCTAAAACATTGTTTCCAGCTTTTTCGAGCAATAGAGCTAATCCCAAACCTAATTTACCTATACCAATGACAGTGACATTCATTTTAAATAGAAAAATATATAATATTAATCTAAATTTACACACGTGTAATTTATGGTCACATAATTAACATTTTGATACATCAAATTTATGTTCGTTTGAATATTAATAATGCTTTAATTTAATCTGCGTAATATATACAATTCATAAATATTCATAGATGATAAAATGTTAACAATATCTTCATGGTTCGGAAGATTAGGGAATAATATTTTACAAATAATTAGGGCAATATATTTTGCAGAAATTAACGGTCATACTTTAGTGAGATTTCCCAAACATTCTTATTTAACCGAATCTACAATTCAATTGTCATCTGTTAATGATTCTTTAGCGAATGTTAGTAATAACTTCTTTTATTTGAAAGATTTTGGATTATCAAACCCATCTATAAAACACATGAAAGACATTTTTCAAAAATATATAGCAGATATCTTTATCATAAAAAAAAACGATTCAATACAAGAACATGATGATATTAATACTCTTTACATACATTTTCGCGGAGGAGATAACTTTCTTCCTAATAATAATAATCCATTATATGTGCAACCACCTTTATGCTACTATACTAATATTATTGGTAACTATTCTAAAATTAAACTCATATGTGAAGATTCAAGTAATCCATGTATTCAAGAATTGTTAAAGTTTAAACATGTCGAATATATATCTGGCTCGTTATATGAAGATTTATTACTATTCATGAAAGCAAAACATTTGTGTATAGGACTTGGCACATTTGGCTTGTTATTATTTTTTATGAATGATACTATTGAAAAATTATATATACCTGATTATTATTTTCAATTGTTAGGACATACGAATAGTGACTGTGGGAATACAGAAATTATCAGAACTACTTTTCCAAATTATATTAAAATCGGAGAATGGAAAAATTCAGAGTCTCAGCGACAATTCATGTTACAATATAGAGATAATTGAACATTAATATTTTTTCAAGAATTTATATTATTTTTCCACATTTGCAACATAACCATTGTGTTGAAGGCGAACCATTATGGTAATATAAAGGAATAAGTAGTCCATTGTGTTGTTTTTCATCGAAAGTTATATCATCATAAATTTTGTGACAAATATCATTCATATTATGATTTGATATTGATTCCAGAAAAAATCTGAAAATACTCATAGATTTCATCTTATTTTTATTGAAGATATACTCACATGATGTATTATTATTCATGTTTACAGTGTATGTATTTTATTTTACAATCGTTCCATAATATTGGAGAAAAATTACACAAATCACAGAATCTATCAGTGCTATTGAACACCATTGGATATTTACGAAATTGTAAATATTCTTTAAAGCTTTCATGTGTCAGTAAGTCATTCAATCTTTTTGAAACTAAACTTAAGTTAATTATATCTTCATTATATAGCTTTGTGGCAATCAATACGTAAAATTAAATCATCTGGTATATTGTTCATTTATGCTTTCATGAAAGATAAAAGTGTGTGTTTTTTATCGAATAAAAAATAAAATGTAAATTCATTAACAATATTTTTTTGTCATACTAAAACCATGTTTATAGTATAACTTCTTAGTTGGAGTAGGCGAGACCACCCATACCGGACATAATTCTGAGAACGTTGTAGTTGACAGCGAATACTTTGAGGGTATTTGTACTACTGAGGCTACTACCATCGAGGACGAGGGTAGCGTTATCGATTCTAGACATATTGCAGGTACCAGAGGGTTGGTGCTCTTCGGGTTTGAGGGCGAAAGAGTAGACACTGATATGTTTATCAGTGGGGACACGCTCGTGGTGTTGGTAGGGTTGAACGAGTTGGTAATAGGAAGCGGGTCTTGTAGAGGATCTGTCGTGACCGTTGAGTTGGAGGAAAGCATTTGAGTATGAAGAGGTAGCGAGTGCACCAGAGGCGTATTCAGCCCAGATGAGTTCTTTGACGGGGTGGTTGAAGTTGAGTTTGACTTTGGAAGAAAGTGTTTCGTCCCCGGTGAATTGAAGTTGTTCAATGAGATATTCGTGGGTGACTTGAGCGAATCTACGTCTTTCATCGGTATCGAGGTAGATGTAATCGACGTAAAGTTCGGCATCGAAAGTTGGAGTAGATGTACCAACATCTTTAATAACAGTGGCACCAGAAGCGAATTCAACGTTAATTTTTACTTCGTGATACTGAAGAGCAATGAGGGGAAGAGCAAGACCAGGGTTTCTGCAGAACCAGAATTGAAGAGGAATGTAAAGAGTTCTTTTCTTTTTATCAGAATCATCAGATAATGAAAGATCATCAACTCCTGAAACGGCTCCATCAACCATTAGTCTGTAACCATCCCAGTGTCCTTCGGTTTGAGAGAGTTCATTCCAGATGTGAAGCCAGTCACCGTAGTGTTTGTCAATTCTTTGTCCACCAATTTCGACTTCGACAGATTTGATGAGTTTATGTCCACACCATTCATTGTATGCACCTGTAGATATCGCAGGGAGTTCAGCTTGGACGTAGACTCTGTGGATAAGATCACCGTTTCTAGATACGGTGCATGTTACTTTTCTGTCGTAACCAGTAGCACCGTTGAAAGTTTGTCTGATAGATTCCATAGAAAAGTTGGTGTGTCTACGATA
>MDSX01092568.1_pt1 | contig 23968 bp, 5 predicted proteins | sample 811141 | NCBI WGS metagenome assembly MDSX01 (sample SAMN05326642, study PRJNA326480) | marine metagenome | isolation source: seawater | place: Atlantic Ocean: South East | collected 2010
TAAGATATCAAAATTTAATAACAAAAGAAAAAAGTAATAAAATAGATTTTCATCCTGTTTTGCAACAAAATTTACTAGAATGGGCAGTAAATTCACGTAAAATGAAACCTTAAAAACAATATTGTAAAATTAATTCAGTACAATTTGTATTAAATTTAAGTGTAATTTCGACATAACATATAAATAATACTAAATTATGATATAATTTAACTGTATCAACAACATCTTCAATAATTTCAATATCATAAGTGATGGTGGATGTAATGCAATCAATAAGATTAATAATCATACAATTGGATGGTTTGTATAATAATTTATTAAGTGGTTTATCATAATTAATAAATTTAATAGGATTAACAATTTTTGGAATACTTTTATGTGTAAGACACCAAAAAGAATCTACAATCATTTCAGTGTTGCTATTAACTGGTTTAGATGTATAAAATGATAATTGATATAGATCATACCACGTTCTTTCATAAATAAATTCTGTATAATAAAAAGAATAATATAAATTTGATAATATATCTTCATTACCATATTGAAGTTTTTCAGTTATATTAATAAACATAATATTATTAAATAATCTAAAAGAATAATAAAAATCAATTAATGGTGTTGAAATAATAATTCCAGTTATCATTATAATTATTTACTAAGTTTTAATAATCCTGCAATTTTATCAGCATCTAAACTATCAACATAAAACCATTTTTTTATATTTGCATCCCATTTTGCACCTAGATCTTTAGCTTTATTTTTATCTGCAAATAATATATTTAAATAATGTTGTTTAACTTCTAACTTTTTTAATTTTTCAATTATCATACTGTCATTACCTTCATAAAACCATTTTTTAATATCTTTATCCCATTTTGCACCTAATTCTTTTGCAATATCTTTTGAATCAAATGGAATATTTAAAAGTATTTTTTTAATTGTTTCAACACCAATTGCATTATTTGCTAATTTATCAGCTTGTTCATTACCATAAGAATGTTCATCATCAAGACCGGTGTGTGCTTTGATATGTTCATATTTAATATTATATTGTTCTACAAGTTGATAAAGTTCTTGAACTAATTCAAAATTTTTAATTTCAGTTTTATCTTTTTTTTTAATCCAAGTATCAAATTTAGTAGCACATTTTATAACATATTCACTATCTGTATAAATTTTATATTTTTTATTATCACTAGCAATTAATTTTATTGCTGTAATAAATGCTAATAATTCTGCAACATTATTTGTTTGTTTAAATTGATCTTTTGGTACTATTTTACTAATATTACGTGAATCATTATCACCAAAAAATATACCTATACCTGCTTTTGCATCTTCTGAACCATTTTTAGAACAAGCACCATCTGTATAAATAGGAATCATTTGTTATTTTGTATTAAATGATATCATTTTTTTATATTGTATTTAAATAAAAATGGAACTTTTAAAAAATATAATTGTTATTATTTTATTACTAAATGCTATATTTTGGTCATTATTTAGTCATTCAGATCATTGTAAAGTAGCTAATATGTTTGGTATCAAAAATTGTCCGGATCATTGGATACATATATCAATAGGTATTATATTTTTTATTATAGCAATATTAATAAAACAATATAAATATTTAATAAATTAATAAATTAATAAATTAATAAATTAATAAATTAATAAATTAATAAATTAATAACCCATAAAATCTATTATTGCAATTGTAGAATCAATTGCACCATTACGCATTTTAAATTTACCTTTAACTTGTTTAGAATTTTTGCTATTTTCAATAATTTTTTTCAATTCATCTATATTAAACCATTTACGTGAATATATTTCATCATTATTAACAATTCCATTTGCAATTCTAGATTCAGTATTAACAACAAATACAACATGTTTTTTTTTCCATATAAATGTATTAATTAAATTAAATTTAGATGGAAAATGGCATCCAGCCTCTTCATGATATTCTCTTATCATAGCATCCCAAGGTGTTTTATCTGTTTTATCAATAATACCACCCGGTGGTCCTAAACGACAATCAGTTTCTTTTAATTCTCCTCTAATATCAGATGGTTTATGTGCTAACATTAATACTCTTAATTTACCTGAATCATAATCAGTACTTGTAATAATAACATGAGCACTTATTACATTAGAATGATTGGACCAATTAACGTTATTTCTAACAAAATCAAGATTGTATCCAGAAAAGAATGATACAATAGTAGATTTATATGAAGAATGTGTAGAAGCCATTTTAAAATCTGAAGTATATTGTTCATTTGCTAATATTTTAAGATAAGATATATATAAATTATATTGAACAGTATTTTGATTTAATAATTCATTAGTAAAACTATTTGAATATACAAAATTATGACAATTTGCTATTCTTAAAACAAAAAATGGTTCCATATGTATATTATCTGTTATAGCTTGACATAAATAATTAACATCATGAATAGATAAGAATTTAAATAATGATTGTAGTTTTTTAATTTCTTTACTATCTATTTCTTGTATAGATAGTAAAGAAATAATATTTAATATTAATAAAATAACTTTATTTGAATCTTCTAAATTATTTATTAATTTTGAATAAATATTTAATAAATATTCATAATATTTTTTTCCCCATAATTTTTCCAAGTCTTCATATGTATATCCACCATTTACAAATATCGTTTCTAACATAAATCCACCACCCTTTTTTACACATCCACCACACTTACATTTACATTCTTTCATTTTATTTACAGATAGTATTATAGTTTTATTACAAAAAAAAATATATAAAAGATCTATATATATTTATAGTAAGATGACCGAAATATGTATCGGAATAGATTTGGGAACAACTTATAGTTGTGTAGGTATCTTTCAAAATGGTAAAGTTGATATTGTAATAGATCCTAATTCAGGATCTAGAACAATGGCATCATATGTAGCATTTACGGATACTGAAAGATTAATAGGTAATATTGCAAAAAATCAATCTTCAATGAATCCTAAAAATACTATTTATGATGCTAAAAGATTTATAGGAATGAATTTTAGTGATTCAAAAATTCAAGAAATAATTCCAAAATATCCTTTTATAATTAAAGGTGATAATAATGATAAAATATATTTTGAAGTTGAATATAAAAATGAAACTAAAAAATTCTATCCTGAAGAAATTAGCGCAATGCTATTAGGCAAAATGAAAGAAATGGCAGAAGAATACACTAACAAAAAAGCAACTAAAGTTGTTATTACTATTCCTGCACATTTTGCTGATTCACAACGTAATGCTACAAAATCTGCAGGTAAAATAGCAGGTTTTGAAGAAGTTTTAAGAATTATTAATGAACCAACAAGTGCAGGATTAGCATATGGTATTGAAAAAAATAATTCTTCAAGAGAAATTAATGTTTTAATTGTTGATGTTGGTGGTGGAACTGCTGATATGTCAATATTATGTATTGATGGTGGTTTATATGAAACAAAAGGAACTGCTGGTGATAAATTTTTAGGAGGGTCTGATATTGATAATACAATTGTTGAATATATGATTAATGAATTTAAACGAAAATTTAAATCAGATCCAACTACATCACCAAAAGCTATGAAACGATTCAAAAATGCTGCTGAAAATATCAAAAAAAATTTATCAACATCAACTACATCTAGTATTGAAATTGAATCTGTTTTTGATGGTAAAGATTATAATAGTTCTATTACTCGTGCAAAATTTGAACAAATATGTAGTCCTATATTTGATAAATGTATTAATTTAATTAAACAAGTTTTAGATGATACTAATACTAAAATACAAGATATTAATGAAATAGTATTAGTAGGAGGAACAACTCGAATTCCAAAATTACAATCAATTATATCTGAATATTTTAATAATAAACAATTAAATAAATCAATTAATCCGGACGAAGCTGTATGTTATGGAGCTGCTATTCAAGGTGCTATTTTAACTAACACAGGAGATGAAAAAACTAAAGATTTATTATTGATTGATTGTTGTTCTTTAAATTTAGGTATTAAAACAAATGGATCTATTATGACACCTTTAATTGAAAAAAATTCTGCTATTCCTATCAAAAAATCACAAATATTTAGTACTGCTGAAAATAATCAACCTGCTGTTACTATTGAAGTATTAGAAGGTGTTTCACCTATTGCAGACAAAAATAGAAAATTAGGATCATTTAATTTAGAAGGTATTCCTCAAATGCCTAGAGGACAACCACAAATTGAAGTTACCTTTTCTCTTGATGCAAATTCTATATTAACAGTATCCGCATTAGAAAAATCAACTGGAAATAGTAAAAATATTGAAATAAAACAAGATGATAATAAATTATCAAAAGAAGAAATTGATAAAATGATTGAAGAAGCTGAAAAATATAAAAAAGAAGATGAAGAACGTGCATATAATATTCAATCTAGAAATAAATTAGAATCATTATTATATGATAAAAAAAATAGTATTGAAAATGAATCTGAAGAAATTAAAAATAATTTAATGCCTATTGTTGATGAAGGTATAAGTTGGTTAGATAATAATAAAGAAGCACTTACGGAAAGATATGAAGAATTAATTAAAGAATTTAGTGAAAAGCTTGGATTAACATCCCAATAATTTTTTTATAATGTTAAATATAAACATTTTTCTAATTAATAGTTAATATATTATGAGTAAATTAGACATAAAATTATCTAATATAAAACATGATCTTTCTTCTTTTTATAATCAAATTTGTATTATTGATAGTAATTTGTCTATTTCTTGTAATTTATTAAATATTGACTTTAAAACTAATGATTTTGAAGACAATGAAGACAATGAAGAATATATTACAATACATAATTATATTGATCATGTAGATTCTATAATAAATAAAAATCAAATTACATATTTTTACAATTTAATTATGTATATTAATACTATTGATAATTATCTTTTTAATAATGGTATTTTATTACAACCTATTAATTCAAATAAACAATACATTACAGAAGATTATATTTTAAATAATTATGAACAAAGTAATTTAAATATATTAACAAATGTATTATCCAATATATGTACAACATTAAAATCTTTTCATTTATTTACTAACGAATATCTTAGAAATCATATTATTCATATTCAAACATATTTAAGTAATAATCAACATTTATTAACAAATAGTAATAATTATAGTATTTTTACTAGTTATTCTAAAATTAATCAATATGATACTTTTAATATAATTCATCCCAATTATATTCCAAATCCTTTCTTCACTTATGAAATTAGCAATTTTAATAATATTTATTCACAAATTATTGATATAAATAATTTAATACATACACGTAATGATATAGATAATAGTTTATGTAATATTGAAAGCTATTTATTTAATTACGGTATTGAATCAACTTCAATACTTTCTAATATTGAAAATGATAAAAGTATTTTTGCAAGTTATTTTAAAAATAGTTATGTAAGATTAGAAAATATTCATACTACTTTTTTCAAACCTATACTTTCAAATCCATATAATAACTTACAAATCAAAAAACTATTATATAGACCAATTAAAATTAATAATTTACATCAATATTTTACATCTATAATTGCAGATGATCTACAGTTTTATATTGTTAATTTATCAAATATTGATAATTCTAAAGATCTTAATATACCATTTATTTCAGATGGTGTTCAATTAATTCGTAATAGAACTTTTAAAATAATAAATAATTCATTTACAATTCAACCCGATTTTAGAGATATAACTATTGATATTAATATAGTTGCCGTAAATAAATCAGAATCATATAAATATGATATTTATAATGATGAAAATTATTTTAGTGATAAATATATATTTCAAATTGTAGAACAATATTTTGCACCTATTTATAAAATTTATCCGGTTTCAGATCACATTATATATCCTTATACTGATTATTATATTCGCAATTATTTAAATTCAAATGTTTTATTTATTAATTCACATATTAATATTAACAATATTATTGAAGATACATCAAATATTTTATCAATATATTATGAATATGATATTGACAATGATAATATCACATTTGAAAATATAAATATGAGTAATTATTATAATAATTATTATTATACTTTTGATTTTAAAGGATCTAATAATACACCTAAAAATACTATTGTTAGTTTAATATTACATGATCCTTTTTTTAAAGGATTTTATAAAACAATAACAAATGTTATTATTCAAGAACCATCTCCTATTTTATTAAAACAAAATACTCAAGAATATTTAATTGAAACCGGTTATAATAATTTTTTTATTCACTTTTCAAATATATTCTCAAATAATGTAAATACACACCGAATTATACAATACTCTATAACATCCAATATTAATGTTTTACCAAACAAAATTTATCAAACACCATTAATTACATATATTGATTATAATATTATTCAAATTAATACAGACTATCGTAATACTAATTATAATTTTACTATTTCTGCAGTTGATCTAGATTATTTAGATTTACCAACATATTATACTATATATGTTAAAGAAATATCCCCCCCTATACCAATAAAAACAGTTGATAATATTATATTTACAAATTCTAATATATCTGAAGAAATAATTAATTTATATGATTATTTTAGTTCAGGAACATCAAATATGGATTTAATATTTATATTGGAATCAAATAATTATCCTATAGATAATTATGCTGATTTATTTCATATTTCAAATAATATCTTACATATTAATCTTAATACATATTTTATTACTCCTAGAACTTTAACAAAATCTATTATTGCAATTGATACATTATATTATTCATCCAATAATATCAATATTATATTTAATCAATCACCATTAATACAAATTGATGTTTTAGAAAGTAATATTACAGATATATATCAAATTACTACTATCAATATTAACGATTATTACACATTTAATAAAGAAATTCAATTCTCTATTACATCTAATACAATTATACCACAACCAATAGGACATAACAGATCATTAATTAATATATTAAATCATCATGAATTTACTATTAATCCTGATTATCGTAGTAATGAATATAAATTATTCATTACTATTAATTCAATAGAAGAACTATATAAAGATTTTAATTTTATATTTGTATTAAATATTAAAGAAAAACCTTTAATTAATCCATATATTCCTTTAATTAATAATATTGAATATGTATTATCAAATAATGATATTATATTAGATTTGAATACTATATTTGTAAATACTATATCTGTATTTGATCTTCATTATTATGTTAAACCTGTATCAAATTATTATGAATTAATAGATAATTTAATTACATTTAAACCTTATTATAGAAATAGACAATATAATTTAGAAATTATTGCATCAAATTTTCAATATAATATTGAATCAATTGATATTTTAAATATAAATATAATTGAACAAAATGCAGTACAATTATTAAAAGATTTTTCAGATATTACAACATTTACTATATTAAATTTGCAAGAATATTTTAATGAAAATATTAATTTTTCAGTATCAACTAATTCATTATTAAGATCAAATATAGAAACATTAGAACCTGCATTTAAATTAGATTATAATTCAAATTTAATTATTATACCTGATTATAGAAATACAACATATTTAATAGAATTAATTGCAATTCATGAAATATATAATGAATCAAAAATAATAAAATATATTAAAGTTATTGAAAGTATAAAACCAGAAATAATAACATTAAAGAATATTGATTCTATAAATGATAGGAATAATAAATTTGATTTATCAGAATATTTTGATATAAGGTATTATATTAAATATAATATTGATCTTGAATATGAAATAACTTATAGATTAAATAATAATATTACAAATTTAGTGTTTAATAATGAAAAATTATATTTTAAAGATAAAATTATTAATACTGAATTTAAATTTGCATATACAGATATACAATATCATATTTATTTTGAAGATAATTTTGATCTTTATTCCAATAATCAAAAAATTAATTTAGATAAAATATTTATTCATAATAATTTATATAAAATAACTTTTATTCCTACTAATATTGGATCAATACATACTAATACTACATTTCTATTTGAAATTAAAAATTTAATTAACACATTTTATAGTAAAACCACAAATAGTAATATTGAATTTAATTATTTAATTGATAATATAACTGAATTTAATATAAATGTTTTTACAGATCATAAATTAAACGATAGTCCTCTTATTTTAAGTAATATTGTTTATATAGAAACAGAAATTAGTAATCTTAGACATATTCCTGTTTTTATTGAATTAGAAAATGATAATGAATATAATTATGGTATATTAACTAATAGTAATTTATATTCAAATAATATTATAGAATTAATAAATAATAATTTAAAAATAAATCCATATTATCGTAATACAGAATATTTAATATTTATTGATGTTTATAATACTACATATAATTATATATCTAATCAATTATTATATAAAATAACTGAATTACCTGTATTTGAAATTAATAATAATATTATTAATACATTTACATTAACTTCAAATACTTTAATATTACCTTTTGATTATTTTATTAAAAATAATGCTGTCGAATGTAATATTAGTCTTAATATTAATAGTTATGATATAAGAAATACACGGGATAATAGACCATTTTATAGCAATTTTGATAACATTTTATATATAAATGGTGATTTTCGTAATAACGAATATGATCTTAATTTAATATTTAATTCAATTGATATAGATATATCAATTGCAAATAACAATATTGTTGAAATTCCAATAAAAATAATTGAAGAAAAAATAGGAAGTGTAATATATAATGATTTATTGATAGATTTTAATATTTTGAATAATGAAAATATTCAAGAATTCGATTTAACGGATTATTTTAATTATAAATATTTACATTATCTTGAATTTAATTTAATTTATCCTACATTTGTTAATCAAGATACAATAATTGATAATCAAAAATTAAAACTTAAATTTAATTATAATAATATAAATTATAAAATAATAATTAATGCAACTGATTATTTTTATTTACCAAACGAAAATAATATTCAATTAAAACTTAATATTAATGAACAAAAAACAATTCAAGATATATCTGGTAATAATTACAATCAATATATTAATGTATTTAATACAGATATTAGTATTAATATGAAAAATATATTTGAAAATATAACACATTTTGATAATCAAGAATTTTTAATTTCATTATCAAATAATAAATACGAAAATTCTAATTTATATTTTCAACAAATTAATAATAGTAATCTAATTATTACACCTCATGGTAAAGGTGAAGAATATTATATTATTATTAACAGTTTTATTACATCATATGAAGATCAAAGTTTAACAAAAGAAATCAAAATAGTTGAATTACCAATTATTAGTGAAAAAGTAGATCTTTTAACAAATATAAATCCTTTATATTTTTCAAATGTGTATGATACTATGACATGTAATTATCCATTTTACAATTTACTTGAAATTAATAGTAATATTACTAGAATAAATAAATATATTAATAATACAGTGTATATTCCTGAAATAATTGAATATAATATTAAAAATAGTATAAAACATATTGGATTAATAGATGTATTTTATGAATATTTACAAGATACAAGAGATATTGAATATATTATTAATTTTAATGTAAATATAAATGAATCTGTTAATTGTAATTTTAATTTGAAAATTAAAGAAAAACCACCAATTGAATATATTTATAATAATCATTATAGAGTTGAAAAATATAATGATAGAATTAATATTAAAAATCAATTTAAAAATAATACTTCATCAAATATCGAAATTATATTTAATGGTGCATATGAAATCACAAATAACACCACAAATTATATTAGTAAATATTTAACTTCTAATTATTATTTAGATCAACCTATCAATATTATTCATTCAAATATTATATTTGGATTTTGGAATCATAATAACCTTAATCTTAATTTACATATTAATCAATCTATTTCTTCAAATATTAGTTTCAATAATTATAATTGGTTTTATACATTAATTGTTTATATTCCAAATAATATAATATTATATAGCAATATGGATATTATATCAAATATACCAATAGAAATATCAAAAATAAATGAATATGAAATTGAATTTATAGATAGTAATTTAATATCAAAAGTAAGTGTTTTTAGTAATATGGATTTTAAAACACATAATGCATTAATAAATAATATTGATTATGATCTACTATTTAATGCAAAAAATCCATTTAGATATGGTAAAGAAACAACATTAGCATATGATTATAATAATATTACATCAGAATTAGATATAATAATAGCAAATTCCGGAAAAGAATATGAATTATTATTTGATGTGTATGTGAAAGATTATGAAAAATATAAAAAATTGGAATATTCTGTGTTTGTAATTGAAAATGATTTTAGAACAATTGAGAATGGTTTAAAATCTGATGAAATTTATCAACAAACAATGAAAATTAAAAATCAAAATATTGTTGATATTGAATCATTTAGAATTAATTTAATTAAAAGATTAGTAATACAAAAATTTATTAAAGATACTACAATCAATACTATTTTATTAGAAAATAGTTTATTAAAATCAATTATAATTGATATAGATAATGATGAATTAATTATAACTATTAATCCAGATATTTCACAAAATATAACACCAAATGAGTATTTAGCAGATTTGCAAGGAATTTTAGTTGCAGATAATTTTGTATTAAATAATAAAATATTTGTATCTCAATATGTTGTAATTAATAATTTAGATTATAGTAAATTAACATTGGAAGATAAAGATTTTATAATTATAAAAGTAAAAGAATTAATTAATAATGGAGTTATAACAATTTCAGGTAATAAAGAAAAAATAATAATTTCAATTTTGTTGGATATTAATTATAAAGATGAATTAGAATTTAGTTCTAATATTAAAGATCATATTATTAATGAAAAACTTAAACATAAACCTACTGTTTCATTAATAGATAAATCTGAACCTGTTAATATTATTGATACAGTATTGGATTTTGATATGACACCTATATTATATAATAAAGATGATGAATTGTTATTAAAAGAAATAATTAAAGAAGAATTAAAAGATAGTGGATTAGTAGAAATAAAAATAAATGAATTAAAATATTTAAATTTAACAATAAGTATAAAATCCGATCAGGAATATAATATTAATGATAATTTGTATAATAATATAAAATATAAATATTTTGCAAATAAATCAAAATTAATTAAAATACCGTCAAATGATGAGTTAATAATTAATTTTAAAATAGTATTTGAAAATGGTTTATATATATTAAAAGGTTTCGATTCATTTAATTATAATTATGATATTAGATATATAATTAAAGGTTCTATAATAATATTAGATATTACAGAAATTGATATTAATTTTGAAATTAAAAATAATTTATTTAATAATGCACATAATATATCAAATCAAAATAAAATAATTACATGGAATACAATTAATGATAATTTAGGATTATATAATATAGTTTCTGAAACTACAAATTTTACAATGTATTTATCAACAAATATAGTTGAACAAGTTAGAGAAGTAAAAGAAGTAGATATTAATTTAGAAAATATAGATTATAATGGTTTAAGTGATAATGATAAATTAATTTTAAAAACTGAAATAAAAAAATACGATTATGTTAGAGATATTATATTTATTAATAATTATACAACTGTAATTTTAAAAATTATTTACGAAACACATAATGAAATTGTATTACCAAATATATCTAACATTATTAATAATTTTTTAACTATTAAAGAACAAATATATCAAACTAATATTGAAATTACTTCAGAAATTATTAATAATAAAATAAAAGCAACAATTACAGTTTTACATGTAGATAAAACAAATTTAGTGAATGTAATTAAAGATCAAATATTACGTAAAACGAATGAAATAGTTGAAATAATAGAATTTGATAATAATTGTACAATATTAATAGATCCAAAAATATCTTTAATAGAAGATATTCATGATATTATATTAAATCATCCTACTTTAAAATCAAATATATTAGAAATTGTTAAAGAAAATGAAAAAAGTTTTTACTTAGATAGTTCAAAACCAATTATAGGAACTATATCTGATTATATTAATATTAATAATAAAATAGTTTCAAATACATTAATTACATTACCATATATCAATATAATTGATGACAATGTTATTAATATAATAAAAGAAGAGTATAAATTAATTGAAGAAAAAAATATAACTATTGAAATAATTAATAATAAAATATTATTATCTATACGTAGTTCCGAACCAAATAATATAATAGAAACAGATTTTGAATTAAAAATAATTAATAATGAATTAATGTCTAATAATATAATAGATGATTATATAACATATGATTTAGATAAAATATTAATACCAAATATAATTGAAAAACAACAAATTATTTATAGATATTTAATTTCAAATAATATAGAATTATTAGAAAATATTAAAAATAAAATAAATGGAAATGAAAATGACATAACTGTAATAATAAATGGAAATGAATTAATAATAAAATTATCTGATATTAATGAACCAAATTTATTTAATATTATTTTAACTGAACTTGATAATAATTTAATTACTTTTATATCTGAAAATAAAGATTTAATATCAATTTCCAATTATATTTCTGAACCAATTGAAATTAAAACAGATTTACAAGAAGATATTATAGAATTTAATTCAAAAATACAGTATGTTGTATATAATGAAATGGATGAAAGTGATTTATTAATATTTAAAGAAGATATTAGAAGAACTTTAACAGAAGAATTAGGATATGAATTATTATTGGATGATATAGAATTTGAAAGTGGTTCAATAAGGATATTAGTTAAATTAAGAGGAGAGTTATTAGGAATTATAGATAACTTGGATAAAATAAAAGTTACAGAAATAATATTAGAACATTTTAAGAATAATGAAAATCTAGCAAATAAATTGGAACCAGGTAAAATATTAGAAGATATTCAATTAATAATTGAAAAATTTGAGATTGTTAATAAAAGAAATGATGATGAAATACATATTAGATTAGAAGTTAATGAAGAATTAAAAAACGAAACATATACCAATATTACAACTATTATTACCGAATCAATTGATTCAACATATGTAATAAAAGGAATAGAAGAATTAAATATATTAAATATAATTATTAGAAGTACTAAAGGTATATATGGTATTGTAGCTATTGAAAATCTATTAAAAACAGGTATATTGGATATAGATAATTTTACAATAGTAAAAAATGGTATAGATATATCAGGAACGGAATCAATATTGATAGAAAAGGAGATAGAATATGTGAAAGAAATAGGTAATATAGAGTTAATTAATTTTAGTAATATATTAAAGATATCAGAATACACTGAACAAACTAATCTTAATTATGAAATAATAACAGGTAATGAATTTATTGCATCAATTATAAATGATGAAATAATATTACTGAATAATGGTAATAATGAAAGTCATAATATAGAAGTAAATGGTATTAAAGAAAAATTAAAAATAAAATTTAAATTTACAATAATAGAAACAAATGAAGTAAGTATAAATATAATTGATTCGAATATAAATATATATCCATTAGTATATGAAAAAAAATATTTTATATTAGATTTATATAATTATTATCGTAAAGAATATATTAATTATTATATATGTAATTTAGATATTTTATTACATGATCATGTAATATTAAATAATAATTCATTATTAATAATTCCAAAAGACGATATAAATGAATATAGTTTTAATATAAAAGCAGAAGATACATTTAAAAATTTTATAAATGAAGATTTAACATTTAATATTAAAAATGTATATGCAATTAATGATAATAAAATTATTGGAGAAAGTAATATTACAATTAATATAACAGATAATGAAGTTATAATAGATTATTTGGATTTTTATAGAGTGAATAAAGAAGATAGTAATATAATATTTGCGCAATATTTAATAGAAAATTCTGATAATGTGTTGGAATATTTTAAAGATAATGTAATAATTGATAATAAATTAAAAATAAATCCATTTTACTTGAGAAATACATATTCAATAAGAATTTTAATAATATATAAAGATCTATATAGTGATGAATTAATTAATAAATATAATTCAAATGTGATTGTAAATGTGAATGAAACGGGTGTATTATCTTTTATAGATATGGAAGAATATGAAAAGATTTATTATCCGAGAATAGATTTAACAAATAATATAATAAGTTGTAATTTATTTGAAAATATAATATTACATTATAATTCATTAAATTTACTTAATATTACAATATGCAATATAAATCCACCAATATTACGTAATGCATATTATAAAGATGATATTTATTCAAATGCATATATATTAAGTAATAATATAATAACATTTAGCGGTGAATATCGTAATGTGGATTATAATATAATAATTGATACATATTATAATGAATATGATCATATTAAATTAAGACATATATTTAATATTCATGAAAGCAAAATTCCTGAGATTGAAGTAATAGGAACCACAAATTATATTTATAATGATCAAAGTGATGAAATAATATATTTATCAAATATTAAATCATTATATAATTATATTTATAATACAGAATTAATAATAGAATATATATTTAATCCTTATAATACATATGAATGTAATTTATTAGATGATACATTAAGAATTGATATGAATTATCGTGGATCAAGTTATATTGTAAATATAATTGTAAAAGATAATAATTTTAATTTAAGTAATAATGAGATAATATTAAATATATCAGAAATTGATCCATTTATAATAACAAAAAATAATATAATATATAGTAATATAAAAAATAATAGTATAATAGTATCATTAAATGAATTTTATGATATTAATATTCCAATAGAAACTAAAAATATAATAAATTTTTATAATTTTAATACAATTAATGTTATAGGTAATTATGAATTAGATAATATAAACAGATATATATTTGATTATCGAACAATATTAACAATAAGTAATTTAAGTTTAAATGAAATAATATATTTGGAAGAATATGAATTGGAGAAAAATAATATAATAAGTTTTAGTGAGATAGAAAATGTTTATAGTAATAATGATTATTTTGTATGGAATACAAAGAATGTTAAAATAGATATGGATTATCATATAGGTAATAATATAATAAAATTTAAAGATATTAGATATAATATAATAAAAACAATTAATTATGATAAAAATATAAGAGATGTGTATAATGAACATAAAAATAATTCAAATTTAATAGTACATGTATCTGATAATAAATTTATTTATAATGGAGATCATCGAAATTCAAATATAGATATTGAAGTAATTTTAAGTAATATATATTATCCAAATCAAAGTAAAATATTGAATTTTAAGTTTGAAGAGGAGGTAATACCTGATATAATAATAAATAATAAAGATATAAGTTATGTATTATCAACAAGGGATGTAATAATATATAATATGTATGATGTGTATAGTAATTATATAGAATTTGAAAATTTAATATTTACATCATTAAATAATTTTGTAGAATTTGATAATTGTAATATAATAATAAAACCAAATTTTAGAGATATTATTTATATAATAGATATAATTGCAACTGATAGTTATTTTAATAAAATTAATAATGAATTTAATATAAATGTAGTAGAATATCCCCCATTAGAATTTAAAAATAAACAAAAAGAATTAAATATATTAATAGATAATTTATCAAATACAAGTGTAATATATAATGTATTTAATGAAATAGAAATATATGTAAATGATTGTAATTTAATATTTAGTAATTCACATTTAATAAATTGTTCAAAAACAGAATATGGATATTATAATGGTTTAAAGTTATTTGTTGATCCTGAATATCATGTAAATGATTTTAATATATATATAAATCCTGAATATCGTAATAAAACATATGAAATATGGTATAATATTTATATGTCAGGATATGAGGATCAATATATTCAATTGAGATTAAAAATAAATGAGATTAATATACCGGATATTATATCATTAAGTGGTGATATTTATAAAACATTTAATAGTAATATATCATTAGAAAATAATTTACATGAATTATATGATTATCCATATTTGGATAAATTAAGATTTAATATAATATCAAATGATAGATATAATTATAATAATAATATTTTAACTTTTACACCAAATTTTAGGAATATTAATTATATTTTAAATTTAGAAGTATATGATCCATATTTTACAGTAATTAAAAATCAAAATAATAAAAATACTGAAATAAATTTTAATATAATTGAAAAACCCCCATTAGAATTTAATTTAATTAATAATTATGAATTTACATATAATGTTTATGGTGATCGATATTACACTGATTATTATTTTGATACTGGATATGATCGTATAGGTTTAATTGGATATAGAGATCCAACAATAACAATTTATAAGAATGATACAATAACTTTTAGAAATTTTGCGTATGTGTCAAAGTTGCTATTAAGATATGAAAATAAAATTATAATGTATGAGAAAAATAATATTTTAAGATATAAATTTACAAATTCAGGTACATATTTTTATTATAGTGATTATGGATATTCACGTATGATAGGACACATAATAGTTTTAGATATACCAATTTATAGTAATATTTTTTCAAAAATAGAAAAAATTGAAAAATTAGGTAGAGAAGTTAATAAAATTAATATTAAAGATGATATAACAATATATGCATTACATTGTAATATAATAATCGAAGATAAAAGTGAAATTGATCATATTAGAAAAGCATTTTATAATATAGAATATCCAAATGCAGTAACAATTGAAAATAATAGTAATTTAATATTAGTATCAGAACATAGGAATGTAGATTATGTGTGTTATTTTAATATTTATATGGAAGGATATGATAATAATAAATTATCAAAAATATACGAAATAAATGAGGCAAAAATACCAAATATAATTAATAATAATGTAGGTTATACGGTAAGTGAAAATGAAAGAAAAGAGTTTATATTGAAAAATTTATATACATATCCGTATAATGATAAACTAGTATTTTCAATAATAAGTGCAAATCAAGGATTAAAATGTTATAATATGTTTGATGATGATATAGACGAAGATATAAATTATGGTATTAATAATAATTTAAATTTTTTTATAGATTTGGTGATAAATGAAAAAGAATTTGAATTTATTTTTAAAGCAGAAGATCTAAAATTTAATATTAGAAATTTTGAATTAAATATAACAATTATTAAAGATCTTCCTATTGCATTTAATTTTGAAAATTGCATGAGTAGTATTCATGTATCAGAACATATATACAATATGTCAAATGAAATTATACATATTGATTTATTAAACAAATATGTATCCAATATTGATCCAGGAAATATCCTTGTTGTTGAAACATTTAATACAATTATTAATGGTAGAAAAGCATTTTATCCAAATGAAAATATTTATAATGAAGAGTTGCCTTTTAAGATAATAAATAGTGATATTTATTTGATACCGGAGTATAGAGATACAATTTATAAAAATGAGTTTAAATTGTATGCATCAAATATAGAGTGTAATTTGAGTTATAATGAGTATTATTTGAAGGTAGAATTTATATGTTATGAGATGAAGATTCCTGATATAATATATAATGAGGAAAATAATTTGGAATTAGTAGATACAATAAAATTTGATAATATAGGTGAAGTAATATATAATTTGGAAAATTATTATACATATACATATTTAAAATATTTAAATTTTACATATTTTTTAAATGAAAATAATATACCATATAATGATACAATAATTGAACAAAGTAATTTAAATATTATAATAAAACCAAAATATCGTGGTAAATTATATACTGTTAATATAGATGTATATGATAGTAATTTTGTAATAAATAATATAAATTTAAATTTTAAAATAAATGAAATACCAGCAATTAGGTTTATAGATGAATTAGAATATCCAAATACAATAAATTTAATTAAAAATATTGATATAAGTAATTTATCAATAACACAAATAATTTGTAATTTAGAAGATTATTTTATAAATAATTCAGATACTGATGTTATATATACAAATGAATTTGATAATGTACGTGATGCATTTTATAATGATACAATGAATAAAAAAGCATTAATACGTTATAATACAACAATATTAGATGAAAATTTACAATATATAACAACAAATAATATAGAAAATTATAATGGTAAAAGTAGTTATAAAGTGATTGAAAAATTGATAAAAGATATAAGTTTTGTGGATAATAAAGAATTTGGAATAATATTAAGAATTTATTATATAGGTGATAATGTAGAATTATTTAATATAAAAGGGTTAAATAATGTAAATGAAATAAAAACATTATTTAGATGTAAAAGTTATAATAATAATATAATATTTGAAACAGATGAGATTGAAAGTATAGTTTATAATTTAAATTTGAATGAGTGGTATAATATAGTGTTTAATTGTTATAGTAATAAAAGAGAATTATATATAAATAATGTGTTAGTAAATGATGTAAATAATACAAATGGTATTGTAAATAATTATAATAATATAGAATTAATAATAAATGAGAATATTTTATATTTCCAAAGTTTTATAATTTCAGATAAACCTTTAATATACCCATATGATATAGAATATTTTTATAATAATGAAACAAATTTAATATTCTATAAAAATACAAAATTATATATAAATCCTGAATTTCGTAATATATCTTATAGAGCTTTAATTAATATTAAAATGAAAGGATATGAAGAAATAAGTAGAACATTAAAATTTAATATAAATGAAATAGAAATACCACCTATAATATTAAAAAATAATTTAGAAACTACATTTTCAAATTTAAGTAATAATGAAATAAATATAGAAAATCTACAAAATTACTATGATTATTATTTTAGTGATAAATTAAAATTAAATTTTACACATAGTATTTTAATTAGAAATAATGTTGAACTAAATAATAGTAATCTAAAAGTTATAACAAAACCATTAGATGAAACATATTATATAAGAATATTTGCGTATGATCCAAAATTTACATATAGTTTAGAATATAATTTAGAACTAAATGCAATAAGTGTAAATGCAGTTAATAATTTATTAGTATTTGAATTTATTGAATTACCTTCAATAATATTAACAGAATTTCCTGAAGAGAATGAAATTGAAATTTTAGTGAATACGGAGGGAAATGTGCAATATTATATAGATATAAATAATTATATTACAAATTATATTGAACATTCTAATTATATATTAAATACGGTATCTGTATTACCAAGAAAAGCGTATTATTTAAAAGATATAAGAAGTAATGTAATAAATTTTGATAATTCATATGAATTACAAAATGTTGAAACATCAAATAATATTATAACAATAAATCCTGATTTTCGTAATATAGAATATAATATAGATGTGGATATATTAATGTCAAATTATCCAAGAAATAAAGTAACATTATCATTGAATGTTATAGAAACAAAAATACCAAATATAATTTTAGATTCATATATAGATTTATTTTATATAACATCTAATTTCCCACTAATAGTAAATAATTTAACAGATCAATATAATTATGTTTATTCAAATGAATTAATATTAACATATAATGTAATATTAAACACTTATACCGAGTCATATGATGATTCATTTAATATATTTTTATATGATCCTTCAAACACTAATGGTAGCGATCAATCTCAATATACAATTAATGTACCTACAAATGTTATTTGTGATATACTAATTATTGCAGGTGGTGGTGCAGGTGGTCGCAATGTTGCAGTTAATCGTGGTGGAGGAGGTGGTGGTGCAGGAGGATTAATTTACTTACAAGACTACAATTTAGCATCAGGAAATTATGTTATTAAAGTTGGTAATGGAGGGACAAAAACCTCATCAAGAGGTAATAATGGTAAAAATAGTAGTTTTCATAATTTAACAGCAATAGGTGGAGGTGGTGGTGGTGGTTATTCACCAGCGATTGGACTAATGCCTGGTGTAAATGGAGGATCAGGTGGAGGTGGTGCGGATGGTAGTATAGGTGGTATTGGTACTACAAATCAAGGTTTTAATGGAGCAACTGGAAATTTAGGTAATTCCGGTCTTGGTGGTAAAGGAGGTGGTGGCGGTGGTTCTTCTTCTCCTGGACCTAATTATGGTGATCCTGAATATAGTCTTGGAGGAAACGGAACTGATATTAAAATAACAGGTACAACAATAACATATGCAAAAGGTGGTAATGGAGGTCTATATGTAACTTATTGGGTTGATTCTAGTAGTGATAGCGCTAAAGATGCAGTATCAAATACAGGAGATGGTGCAGATGGTAGTTCAAAAGGTGGATGGGCAGGAAATGGTGGTTCTGGTATTGTTATAATAAAAGGATTACCAAAAATTGAAAATGGTATAGATATAGATATAGGATATGATGTAAATATTTTCAATAATATTTTAACTGCTAAAACAAATTTACGTGATAATAATTATGATATAAGGATAATAGCGTATGATAAAAATTTTACATGTAATTTGGAATATGGATTGCAAAATAATATAAGTTCAAATTTAGTAAATAATGAATTAATAATTAATATAACAGAATTATTTACAATAAGATTAAAAACAAATAATTATTATAGATTTGATATAAATGATCATCCATATGTAAGTGCATATACAATAGATAAAAATTATTTATTAAATAATGTATTTGATGTAGGAACAGAAGATTGTAATATAATATTAGAAGTTAAAGAAAGTTCATCTTTTAAAAGATATATAATATTAGATGATGAAAATAATAATGTAATAAAAGGAACTAAAATTCATATTATATTTGATTATGATTATTATAATAATTGTAATATAGATATTATAGCATATTTACAAAATTATGAAAATATTATAGTTAATACAACTATTCTAATTATAATACCAGAAATGTCAATACCTGAATTACAAAGTGATAATAAATATTATAATTTGATATTGGATGAGTTGATAGATCCTATAACACATCGGATAGAATTTGATAATATTTTTAGGAATAGATTGCCAGTGGAAAATTTGACAATTAGTATAGAAAATGTAGAAGATACAAGTGTATTTAATTTCTATGATAATACATTATATACATATATTAAACCAAGTAAAAAATTTTATAATCAAAATGATATTATTATACCTGAAAAACTATTAGAAGATAGTATTGAATTTACCAATTTTAATAAAAATTGTAATGAAATAGGTCCATATTATCAAATAGAAGATGGTTTTTATCATGTAATATATGTTTTTAAATATAATAGTGAAGGTTATACAATTAAATTTGATAAAAAATATGATACAAGTAATTTAGAATTATTAATTGTGGGTGGTGGTGCAGGTGGAAGAACAGGTGATAGTATATTAGGTGGTGTAGGTGGTAATGGTGGTGATGTAATTTATTGGAATATGCCAATAAATAAAAATAAAACATATTCAATAGAAGTGGGTAATGGTGGTGAAAGTGATACATCAGGTGGTAATTCATTATTTACAGATAGTGTATTTAGTATAACAGCAAATGGTGGTATGATAGGAAATTATAATTCAATTTCGATTGAAAATGTTTTTTATAATACAAATAGTTTTAATACAGAATTGGAATTTAAAAATGAAGGTTTTGGTTATGTTAATATTGAAGAATTAATTGTAATGTCTAATAATCCAATAGTAGTTTTTAATAAAAGAGAGTTTGCAAGAGGTGCAGGATATTATTTTGGTGATGATTTTTCAATAGGTTCAGCAATATCATTAAATATATTTAATAATACAAATATAAGTGATACTAATAATGGAAAATTATATTTAGGTGGTGGTGGATTATATGGTTATTATGGTAATATAGAACTTGAACACGTTGTATATGGTTCAGGTGATAATACCTATTATATGTTAGGATTAAGTGATAATTCAAGACGTTATGAATTAACTGAAATTTCAGCATTAAATGGATTAAATATAGTACATGCAAGTATTGGTGAGTATCATTCATTATTTTTGAGTAAAGATGGATTAGTATATGGTTCAGGATACAACTCTAGTAAGCAACTTGGAATGGAATCCACATCAGGTTATAATGTTGTTTTACCACAACAAATAACAGAATTTAAAGATTATGAAGGTAATTTGATATCTTTGCCAACAATTGTTAAAATATATGCAGGATATAATGTTTCATTATTTTTAGATAATAATGGATATGTGTATGGATGTGGTAAAAAGCAAAGTGGAATATTAGGATTGGGACCTGAATATCAGGGTTTTAATAAAATTGAAAGACCAACACGAACAAATTTATTACAAAATATAGTTGATATATGTACTTCTGAATTTATGTCATTATTTTTAAATAATGAAGGAACTGTATATAGTTCAGGTACAAATAGTACTACTTATACAAGATCAAGTACTGTAAGTGGTGCATATCCAGATGCAATAACAGAATTTAGAAATAATTCAAATAATGCAATACAAACACCAAATATAATTTCAATAATTTTAGGTGGTGATAATCATGGATTTTTATTAGGATCAAATAAAAGAGTATATGCATTTGGTAATAACACAACCTATGGCAAATTAGGTGTTTCAGCTAGTACTAGTTCAATTACAAATAAATATAGACCAACAGAGATATCTGTATTTTTAAATGGTACAACAGAAACACTTCCAAATATAATAGCAGTAAGTGCAGGATATGAACATTCATTATTTTTAGATGAAAATGGAAATGTATATAGTTGTGGTTATAATTCGAATACACAATTAGGTTTAAGTCATAATACTATAACACCCCAACCAACATTAATAACTATATTTGAAAATGAACAAGGATTAGTTATTACACCAAAACCAAAAATAGTTGCAATTTCAGCAGTAAGAAATAGTTCATTATTTTTGGATGAAAATGGAAATATGTATGTATGTGGTAATAATCAGTATGGTACATTAGGAATGGGAAATACTAAAAATTATAGTGTTCCTACATTAAATACAAAGGTTGATTCAATAACAACTATAAATTCTACAAAAAAATTACCAAATTCAATAATGGTAATAAAATCATATATAAAAGCACCTACAACCCCATCATTGGGTGGAGGTGGAGGTGGATTGGAATTTGGTTCATTACCTGGAAAAGAATTATCAGGTGGTGGTGGATCAGGTGGTGCAATAGGTGGATATGCAGGTGGAAAAGGTGGATCAGGAATGGTATTATTAAAATATAATACAGGATTGAAATATTATTATAATGATGATTATTATTGTAATATAAATTCTGAAATATATAAAGAAATTAAAGTTTCAGGTGGAAATGTATTTGGTGTAAAAGAAAATCAAATAGTAAGATTTATTAAAGTTGATTTTATTGATAATTTAGTAATAAAAGATTTAGTTGATCCAACAAATATTATTTATTTAAATAATTTAAATACAATTTGTAATATAGGAAATGATTTTGAAATAATTTATAGTAATATAGATATAGGAAATATAGTTAAAAACGATGAATATTTATCAATAATAAATGATGATAGAGGTATATATTATGATATAATAATTAATTTATCAAATTTAAATTTAGTTTATCGTATTAAAGAATCAGGTGATATTCCTTTACCAATATTAGTTAATTCAAATTATCCATATTTCTATTCAATAGATGATAAATATTTAGATCCTATAACACATAAGATTGAATTTACAAATATATTTACAAATAATTATCCAATATTAAA
>MDSX01088584.1_pt1 | contig 23967 bp, 23 predicted proteins | sample 811141 | NCBI WGS metagenome assembly MDSX01 (sample SAMN05326642, study PRJNA326480) | marine metagenome | isolation source: seawater | place: Atlantic Ocean: South East | collected 2010
AAACTGTTCACCATCAGACCAGAATAGGTGTTCACGATGCGCCAGAATTAGTGTTCACCATCGGCCAGAATGGGTGTTCATGATCAGCCAGAATATGCAAAGCGACTTTGTCAGTTGATCTTCGTTTACCGGAACCTTCTTTGTCATAATCCTTGTTAATGGGATTATTAAATGATTCACCTACGAGAAAGTCATTAAAACTTTCTGAGTCAGAATGCTCTGCAATTACGTAGTCAAAAAAGTCACTACATTCATTAACAAATGATGATAACGTTTTTTCTGACCTTCTTAGTTTGTAAAACTCCTTCGCTGTTAGTGGGGGCTCAGGTTTGTCTTTGGCCGACTTAAGTGGTTCATTTGACCAAAAAGCCCACCTTTTGAAATCTGATATTTTATATGGAACAGGTATATTTGGGTGATTATTAACTTCTTGATACCAAGGGATATAAAGAAATATATAGTCGACTAATATTCTTAGATTGCCCCTACGAGACTTATGCGTCGTAGCAGAACCTCCTTTACTGAGCTGGTAAGCATCATAATACTCCAAGGCACTAATCCAATCAGAAAATGACGACTGAATTCCTATATGTTCACGGCCTGGATAAAGACCGGATTCCCGGAGATAACCCCACCAATTTTGAGTGTGATTTTTTCGATATCTGATACGACTTATATGATACGGCAGTAGCTTCACGTACTCGAGTATTTGATTTTTTGTAGACAATTGCGTGAGTGTTATAAAGTTACGGTTGCGAAAGTCTTGGTTGTAGCGTTTTCGCTTCCCGTCTTTTCCATATACACTGAATTCAGAGTGATATTCTGTTAATTGCTCAATATCAAGGGTTGCTATATAACCACTCTTATCTAAATTCACGACTGCGGAAAGCGCTTCGAAAGCCCTAAGATTTTTTTCTGAAAACTGGCATTTTTCGTGGTGTAAAACAGCTTTGAGTATACCTCTAAAGTTGGTTTTAGTTTGTGTAGCTTTAAATCCTGTTCGAACAACATCCCAAACCTCACTCAGAGATATATCTTGTATCGACTTCCAGTCTGTCATTAGAATTAACCTCTGCGTTTCGAAGTTAAATCTTTTATCAGAACATATAAACGACCAAAGTTTTTTTGGGATTAAAGCAGCATGGTCAAAGTTCACTAAACGCAAGAAGCTCTTATTGAACCGCCAAGATAGAACTAAATCACTATGCCCCCACAGAAATAAATAAAGGATCCCGCATCCTTCTCGAAAGCTTTTAAAGTGCCGATCTGTAGGAAACGAAACGTCGAGAATTCTTTCAAGACCTTCTTTTTCCAATGGCTCGACATACAAAGCGATATATAGCTCTCGCAACATATCATCATTAAAGCGAATCTGCGTAGCATAAAATTGAAAAGCGTTGCGACCGATCTCATCTGCCCTAGAAAGAGATGTATAATTGTCTGGCACTTTGCCCCTAACACTTTCTAATGCTGATAGGATTTCCTTTAATCGAATAGAGAAATCATCAGGAAATAAATTAGTATTGGTAACAATCAATTCATCAGCAGTATTAATCACTGGCAAAGTCCTTAAATATAATTAGGTGGAATAACACGAAAGGCTTTCTATTCACTCAAACTGCAAAGTGGCGCGTAGGCAAACAGGAAGTAAGTTCAACTGATTCAGTCAGTTGCATTGCTTTGTCCAAATGCCATTTTGCGACCATTTGATTTAAGTTTTCTGGCTGTTCTCCACGTAACTCTCTGTCCAAGATTTCCATTTTCATCAGAATCTTGTCTTGTCTTTGACGTGCATATATCGCAGTTGAAAGTGGTGATGCGTGTCCCATCATTAGCTGTATTTCGGTATCTGATAGGCCTATTTGACCTCGCTCGTAGTCGGGAAAGTCATTTTTAAGAAATACTCCGTACATATGGCGAAGTGAGTGAAGCGAAAGCTCTAGAGCTAAACCAATTCGATTTTGAGCGGCTCTGAATGCTTCATTTAGCGTTTTGTTTTGCGCTTCAAAAAGTGGTTGCCCATATTCATCGTCAGTTTCTTTGAGGAACACTAACCCATCGGACGAAAATGGTGGTTGGTATTTTAGCTGTAGAAGCGCATCGAATAAGATATCTTTCAAAATCGGGAGCAGGTATATATTCGCAGTTTCTCGCCCTTTCCAGGGTAACCTATGCGAACTATGATAATCATGCGATCCTCTTAAGTTATTAGGATCTTCAATGCGGATGCGTTTATTTTCGAAGTCTACTAAGTCCCATTTCAAAACGAGTGCTTCGCTTTGTCTGAGGCCTCCCCCTGCCATTGACGCCCAAAACGCTCTGTCACGAATGTTGTCGGTACGTAACAGCAATTCTTCGATGTGCTCGACTGGAAAATCTTTCGCAGAGCCTTTTCGTTTGTTTTGAGATTTGCCAACTCGCTGTAAACGAGAACCTCTTCGAAATTTTTTAATTTTTCTAAGATTTGCGCCGAGAATTGAATTCTGCTGTATTCTCCTAATTTCATGCATAGAAACCGTCTTTTCGTGCTTTAGTGCTGCAAAAAGCTCGACATTATCATCAAGCTTTTCACCCAGTACTTCGGCGGCATAGCTCTTAGTATTTTCAGCAAGATCAACAACAAATTCTAAAAAGTAATTAATCGCTGCCAGCGCTTCACTTGTTGATTTAAGAGGCTTACGACCAAGCGACTTGGCAACTTGCTTTAAGTACAACTTATTACTTTTTTCTGCTTTCTCTAAAAGCTCCGGGTAATCATGGACGACCTCGTTCAAGACATTTTCTTCTGGAACAATGTCAGACAGTAGTACTCCACATTCAATCAAGTAATCTATGAAGCGAGCGACATGACCTCTGTACGCTACTCGAGTTTGTTGTGATGGGTATCTCTCAAAAAGTTTGTCCTGGTATTGTGTAAAAACATCTATGGGCATTGAATCCGATGGCTTTCTTACATCAATCAGTCTTGATTTTCCGTTTGGCATTGGCACTAAAAGACAATTTTTCATCACACTAACATACCGCTCCATTCAAATACTGCAAAAAATATAGCTAACCAAAACTTAAACATCAATAGTGTATGCAGCATTTAAATACTGCACTTTTACTTGACTCAGTGATAAACGCCATACAATATAAAAAGTGGTATATTAAGTCGGAAAAATCTTCGAGCGGACACGCTCTTAGGTTTTTCTTTCCTATTGATTAAAAAGGTAAATTTATGGGTTTCAAACTCAAAGATATTGCCGACATACGCCTTGGCCACCCTTTTAGAGGCTCAATAAAGGGCGACGAGGATGGCGATGTCCATGTGGTTCAAGTACGCGATACCAATGACTCAGGCGAAGTGAATGGTTCGAACTTGGTGAGAACATTTCTAGCCGGGCGTAAAAAGCCGGATTGGTTACAAAAAGGTGATATTTTGTTTGTCGCAAAAGGCGCAAATCATTATGCAGCGATTGTTGACGATGGCGTGTTACCCGGGCAATCGGTGTGTTCACCCCACTTTTTTTTAGTGCGGATAAAACCTAAGAAACATGTCATTGCTTTACCTGCTTTCATCGCCTGGCAGCTCAACCAAATACCAGCGCAACGGTATTTTTTTAATAGTGCTGAGGGATCGCTTTACGTCAGTATTCGAAAGCAGGTTCTTGAAGATACTCCCTTAGTGTTGCCCAGTATAGAAAGGCAGCGCCAATTAATCTCAATGCAACTATGTGCATTGAAAGAAAAAAAGACATTGCAAAGATTGATTGAGAATCGACAACAACAAATCAATGCCATCGCGAAAAATGAATTAGAGCCGTACAGCGGCACAGACCGAGTTTAGGAAAATAAATGACAGATTCAGTAACCAACTCAAATGAAATCATTGAACAGGACACCATTGTTCAACCTGAAGTAAACAAAGCCGTATGGGCCGCCTGTGACACGTTCAGAGGCGTTATCAGTGCCGATACATACAAAGACTTCGTGCTTACCATGTTGTTTCTCAAATACATCTCTGACGTATATCGCGATGAGTACAACAGGCTAACCGAGCAGTATGGCGATAACCCAGACCTCATCAATGCAATGATGGGTAAACAGCGCTTTGTGTTGCCAACTGGAACTAGCTTTTGGGATTTACATGAGCAACGTCACCAGGCTGGCAATGGCCAACGCATAGATCAAGCCCTTCACGCGATTGAAGAAGCCAACGGTGGCAAACTAAAGAATGTGTTTCAGGACATCATGTTCAACACAGACAAGCTAGGTCCTGAAAAACAAAAGAACGAACTGCTACGTCATCTGTTAGAAGACTTTGCGAAAGCAACGTTAGATTTTCGACCAAGCCGAATTGGCGGATTAGACGTAATTGGTAACGCTTATGAATACCTGATTAAGCACTTTGCTGCTGGCAGTGGCCGCTCCGCAGGAGAATTCTATACACCACCAGAAGTTTCTGACTTACTGGCAGCAGTGCTAGACCCGCAAGAAGGCGACCAAATATGTGACCCGGCTTGCGGCTCAGGTTCTTTGCTAATGAAGTGTGGCGCAATCGTGCGCAAGAATTCAGGGTCTAAGAAATACGCCCTATTCGGACAAGAAGCCATCGGTTCGACCTGGGCCCTAGCCAAAATGAATATGTTCCTTCATGGAGAAGATAACCACCGCATTGAGTGGGGAGACACTATCCGTAATCCACTGTTGAAGGATAAAGACGGTTTAGGCTTACTGCATTTTGATGTAGTGACGGCCAACCCTCCCTTTAGCTTAGAGAAATGGGGCTTCGAAGACGCCGGCAATGATCCTTATGGTCGCTTTAGAAGAGGTATTCCACCCAAGAGCAAAGGTGACTATGCCTTTATCAGCCATATGATCGAAACCCTAAAGCCTGATACGGGTCGCATGGGCGTTGTGGTTCCTCATGGCGTACTTTTCCGAGCATCATCTGAAGGAAAAATTCGTCAGCAACTGATTGAAGAAAACCTGCTAGATACGGTTATAGGTCTGCCAGAAAAGCTGTTTTTCGGCACAGGTATTCCTGCTGCCATCCTGATTTTCAAGAAGCACAAAACCGATAACAACGTACTGTTTATTGATGCCAGCCGTGAATTCAAATCTGGCAAAAACCAAAACCAGTTAACACCAGACAATATCCAGAAGATCATCGACACCTACAAAGCGCGTGAAAACGTCGATAAGTATGCCTTCCTGGCCAGTTTCGATGAAATTAAAGAGAACGACTTCAACCTCAATATCCCTCGCTACGTGGATACCTTCGAAGAAGAGGCCGAAATAGATTTGGTCGCCGTGCGTAACGAACGTGTTCAACTGAAAAGCGAACTGCAAGCCCTTGAAGCAGAAATGGATGGCTACTTGAAGGAGTTAGGCTATGCAGACTGAAGCATCAGTTTATCACCCGCATTTTGGATGTATTCCTTCAAGTTGGATGGTTGTCGATGCAATTGAAGCATGTTCAAAAATTACAGATGGTACTCACGATACACCAAAGGCAGTACCAGATGGTCAACCTTACATAAAATCAGTTCACATTAAAAATGGGGAGGTTGACTTTGATAATTGCCTATTTGTTAGTGAGGCTGATCACGAAACTATTTTTCGACGCTGCAACCCAGAAAAAGGTGATCTACTTGTTGTAAATATAGGGGCTGGGAATATAGGTGATTGTGCTTACGTTACGGTAGATTTTGAATTCAGCATGAAAAACATTGCTTTACTCAAGCCTAAAAAGGATACCTTAAACAGTTTATATTTTTATTACTACTATAGGTCACGACAAGAAAGGATTACCCACACTGCAAAAACTGGTGGGGCACAACCGTTTTTATCACTGAAAGATCTGAAAAAATTAAAGGTTGTTCTACCTCCTATTAACGAGCAATGCAAAATAGCCAGAATACTACTCACTTGGGATAAAGCGATTAGCACCATCGAGCGCCTAATCGACAACAGCAAGCAGCAGAAAAAAGCCCTGATGCAACAATTGCTCACTGGCAAAAAACGCCTGCTTGATGATTCAGATAACCCGTTTGATGGAAAATGGGAAGCTCTATATCTGCATGATGTTGCGAAAATAATTGTTAGTCCAGTTGATAAAAAGGCCGTTGAAGGTGAAATTCCCGTAACGCTGTGTAATTACACGGATGTTTATTACAACACCAGAATTTCTAAGTCCTTAGATTTCATGAAAGCTACTGCAAAGCAATCTGAGATAGACAAATATACCCTTCAAGTTAACGATGTCATCATTACCAAAGATTCTGAGACTCCGGGGGATATTGCTGTCCCTGCGTTAGTTGACGAAGACTTAGGTGGTGTTGTCTGTGGTTACCATTTAGCAATAATCCGTCCAAAGGCCCGAATGGTAGCAGGAGCCTATCTAAATTATTTGTTCTCAATGCCAAAAACACGTTATTACTTTTTTACGCTTGCAACAGGAGCAACGCGATTTGGGTTGTCGGTTGGAGGAATTAATAAAGCTCATTTCACACTGCCACCACTAGATGAGCAGCAAAAAATAGCTGCGGTACTTACCAACGCTGACAAAGAAATAGAGTTACTACAACAGCAGCTTGATGATTTAAAACAAGAGAAAAAAGCACTGATGCAACAGTTGTTAACAGGCAAGCGCAGAGTAAAAGTTGACGAAAAGGAGGTCGCATAATGTCAAAAGGTAAAAATCAACATGTGGTGAAGCACCCTGATGGCTGGGCGGTAAAAGGCGCGGGTAATTCAAAAGCCACTAGAGTTACCCGCACTCAACAGGAAGCGATTGATGTCGCTGAGCAGATTGCTAGAAACCAGCAGTCTGACACCAAAGTACATGGCCGTGACGGAAAAATACGTGCTGGCAATAGCTACGGCAATGACCCACATCCGCCGAAAGACAAGAAGTAAGGATACATATGACTTTTAAGATATTGAGCATCGATGGCGGGGGAATACGCGGTGTTTACCCTGCGCACATACTTAAATGTTTCGAAGAAAAACTCGGAATCAATCTCTTAGAGTCATTCGACATGATAGCTGGCACTAGTACGGGTTCCATAATAGCGGCTGGGGTTGCCTGTGACATCCGTGCAGCCGAAATGGTTAACATGTACAAGGAACATGGCGCGGATATTTTCAAAAAGAAAAAGTCAAGAATTCCCTTTAAAAAACAGAGTACAGCTACACAGCTTATGCTGGAAAGCGTATATGAAAGCAGCAGTTTATCGGATGTTCTGAAAGGTGTTTTTAACGATATTACGCTTGGGCAAGTAGCCAAGCCTCTGATTCTGCCAGCAACAGATGTAGGTAACGGTGGAGTTCATGTATTTAAATCGGCTTATGACCCAACGTTTATTCGTGATAGGTCGGTAAACGTCAGAGATGCTGTTCTTGCCTCTTGCTCAGCCCCAACATTTTTTGACCCTCATAAAGTTGATGAGTATTTGTTATCTGATGGTGGCCTATGGGCAAACAACCCAGCATTAGTAGCCGTTATCGATGCTCAAAAACGACTGGGTATAAATTACGATGATATACAAGTGGTATCTGTCGGCACTGGTTATTCCAAGGTCGCCTATGGGTTAAAGCATAAAGGTGGCTGGGGTTTTGCGACGGGCTGGAAGCATAAAGAGTTCATAAATTTCATGTTATCGCTTCAAAGCCAAAGCGCGTTGAATTATCTAAAGCTTCATTTGAAACCTGAGCAAATATTAAGAATTGATTTTGAGTCCGATACCGATCTGCCACTCGATGACGTTTCTGAAATCGATAATTTGATCAGTTTAGCCGACAAGAATTTTACATATGGAAGTAAAGAGATTAGCAACTTTATCTTGGGAGGGAATGTATTGTGACTCAAATAGTTTCTAGGGAAGAGGCCCTGTTAACTGCGGCGAAAAAGTTGGACATCTCTCCGACTAAATATAAACAAGCAATCGATCGCTTTAATTCAATGAAAACACATCTAGAGCAAGGAAACTATCCCGGAACATATCGTGCTCCAGACGTATACCTTCAAGGATCTTTTAAACTTGGAACAGAAATCCGCCCATTCAAAAATAGTAAAGATGCAGATTATGACATTGATTTGGTCTGCAACTTGGCTCATCTAAAACAGGAAGTACTCGCCTCCACTGTAAAAAATCAGGTTGGACAACGGATTATCGAGAATGGTACGTATTCCAGATTATTAGATGAGGAAGGAAAGCGCTGCTGGACTCTTAACTATGCTGAAGATGATGGTGTGGGCTTCCATATGGATATACTCCCTTCGGTTGCAGAAAATAGTCTATTGGCGAGACCTCAATCAATCGCAGCTACAAATAAAGATCAAGAAAACAACTACTCTTGGACAACGAGCAATCCGAAAGGATTTGCTGAATGGTTTTACGAAAGAAATGGCACTGCATTTGAACAAGCAAAATTGACTCAAAAGCAACGCATCTTCAACAATCAAAGACAGTTGTATAATTCGATTGACGATGTTCCAAATATCCACGTTAAAACGCCGTTGCAAAGGGCAATTCAGCTATTAAAGAGGCATCGTGATGTAAGGTTTTCACAATCCGATATAGAGGCTTTCAAACCAATCTCAATGATTATTACTGTATTAGCTGCCAAAACTTATAACAACGAAGCAACAATCTATGAAACGTTGAGAAATCTGATATCAACTTTAAACCAGCATTCTCATCAGATTAGCAATAACTTTGTTTTCAACGATTACTACGCGAGAAATACTTACACCCTAATAACGCGCACTTCTGATGGGAAGTGGTTTATCCCCAACCCAACTAATCCGGGTGAAAATTTTGCTGACCGATGGCACGAGGACAATAACGCAAGGGCAAATGCCTTTTTTCAATGGGTAGGTTGGCTCAGAGACGACTTCATCAATATCGAAAACTTTATCGAGGAAGATAAGTTTACCAAAGCACTTGTTGATGTATATAAGCCAACAAATTTACCTGCACTCACTTTTAATGTGCCCCACAAGGAACAACTTCGATACCCCATCGTTGCAAACATATATTCTGCGGATATAAAAGCAAGTTATAAAACCAACATATCTTGGAAAGAGTTTCAGTCTGGACAGCCTTTACTCAAAGGAAAGGAGTTAAAGTTCAAACTTAAGACTAATGTTCCTGCACCATTTGACATTTACTGGCAAGTGGTAAATACAGGACAAGAGGCTGCGAATGTAGGACAACTTAGAGGTGAAATATCTCCTCAATCCAATACGGCCTCAGACGAAATCTATAGAACAGAATCCACGTCCTACACAGGAGATCATTGGGTTGAGGGATTCGTCATCAAAGATGGTGTATGCGTTGCTAAAACTGGTGAATTTGTTGTACGCGTCAGAGATAGGTTCGCTGCATGAATAACGTAAACTTCCAAGAAGAATTCAGTTCAAAAATCCCTGCATTAACGCTGCTTAGTAACCTTGGGTACGACTTTATACCCCCAGCTGAATGCGAGCTGTTGCGCGGTAATCAGCTATCAAAGTCGGGAAAAAGTTCATCGCAAGTCATTTTGCAATCTGTGATGAGAAGCTTTCTTGCCAGGCAGCATTTTTCTTTTGCCAGTAAATCACACCTGTTATCTGAAGATGCCATTGACAAAGTAATACATGAGCTAAGCCCTGCAATGAATTTAGGGTTACAGGGTGCGAATGAAAAACTATATAACGCATTGATGTACGGGATAAGCGTGACAGAGTTCATCGACGGTAAAAAGGCGTCGATGACAGTTCAGCTAATTGATTGGAAAGAACCGAAAAACAATAGCTTTCACTTTACCGAAGAGATGGTTGTGCAAAATGCTGAGGGCACAGGAAATCGCATTCCCGACATCGTATGTTTTGTAAATGGCCTTCCCTTTGTTGTGATTGAGGCAAAGCGACCAGACTCTAACAAAGAAGGCAAATCCACCTGTTTTGAAGCGATATCTCAACATATTCGTAATCAGAAGCAAGGTGAGATACCTCACCTTTATGCTTTCAGCCAACTGCTATTAGCGGTTAATGGTTATGATGGGTTGTATGCAACGTGTGGAACACCGGAAAAATTTTGGGCGAAGTGGAAAGAGGAAACGATTCCTGAGGCAGAATTTGTTCGTTTCAAAAATAAAAAGCTGGAATCTGACAAACTTGATAGTCTTTTTGCACACCGAACCCGAGCGGCAAAAGATGACTACTTATCGCTTGTTCACGCAGGAGATTTAACGGTAACAGACCAGGATAGATTGATTGTCAGTTTACTTTCTCCTGAGCGTTTATTAGAGATGGTCCGGTTATTTGTTTTGTTCGACAAGAAAGCCGGAAAAATCGTTGCTCGCTATCAGCAAGTCTTTGGCATTAAAGCCATGCTTGAACGTATTGACACCTTTGATGAAAAAGGTGCTCGGGAAGGCGGCGTAATCTGGCACACCACTGGTAGCGGTAAGTCATTCACCATGGTGTTCTTATCAAAGGCTCTGATTTGGCTAGAGTCGTTAGCCAATTGCCGTGTAATTGTCGTCACCGACCGGGTAGATTTAGAAGATCAGCTTAGTCGCACCTTTTCCTCTGGGGGGGTACTCACTGACAGAGACAAGAAGTCTGCTATGGCGACCTCAGGTCGTCGTCTTGCTGAACAAATTGGTACAGGGAATGAACGGGTCATATTCTCCATTATCAATAAATTTGGCTCCGCGATTAAACACAAAATTTGTTTTAACGACAGCCCGAATATTCTCGTTCTGATAGATGAAGGCCACCGCAGCCAGAACGGTGAAAATAATATCCGCATGCAGCAGATGCTGCCCAAAGCTTCGTTTATAGCCTTTACCGGTACACCATTACTGAAAGACGATAAAACCGAAAATAAATTCGGCAAAATCATCCATTCATACACAATGCAGCAAGCTGTTGAAGACAAAACAGTAACCCCTTTGCTTTATGAAGAACGCATTCCTGAGCTAAACGTGAATGACAAAGCGATAGATGCCTGGTTTGACAGAAGTACAAGCAAACTCACCGACGAGCAAAGGGCAGATCTAAAACGTAAGTTTTCACAGAAAGGTCAGATATATCAAACAGAAGGGCGTATTGACCTGATTGCTTACGATATCTCTGACCATTTCCAGAACTTCAAGCGTCAAGGATTGAAGGGCCAGTTGGCTTGCGATTCTAAAGCCTCTGCAATTCGTTACAAAGAAGCTTTAGATAAAATAGGCAAACTAACGTCTGTTGTAGCGATGTCTTCTCCTGATACCCGTGAAGGCCATGATGCAGTAGATAAGGAAAGTAAAGACATTGTTCAAAACTGGTGGAAAAGTAATGTGGGTTCGAATGATGAAAAAGCCTACACAAAAGCCATTATTGAAGAATACGGGCGTGATGACGGCCCCGATTTAATGATTGTTGTCGATAAGCTGCTTACTGGATTTGATGAACCTAAAAATACGGTGCTTTATATTGATAAACCGTTGAAGGAACATAACCTCATCCAAGCGATTGCCAGAGTTAACCGATTACACAGCAAAAAGCAATTTGGCTATCTCATCGACTACCGAGGCATCTTAAAAGAGCTCGATACAACAATCGAAAAATACCTGGACCTCGCAGAACGCACTCAGGGCGGGTTTGATATTGACGACCTTAAAGGTCTGTATAATCGAATGGACACCGAGTATAAAAAGCTTCCAGGCCTACACAATGATTTGTGGCAGATATTTAGTGCAGTTAAAAACAAACAAGATGGCCCGGCTTTACGTCAGGTTCTTGCCCCTAAAATTGAAGATGTCGAAGGTCAGTTAGTTGATAGTAATCTGAAAAAGCGAGACGACTTTTACTCTGCTTTGACAGCATTTTCCAACTGCATGAAAGTAGCCTTACAATCAGCGACTTACTTTGAGGACAAATCGTTCGAAAGTAGGCGAGAACTATTTAAAAATAATTTAAAAATGTTCGTCGCTCTTAGAAAGCAAGTGCGTGAGGATGCGAACGAAACCATCGATTACGATGAATATGCCGAAGATATTAAGAGCCTGCTGGATAAGCATATCGCTGGTATTGAGATTAAGGAGCCTGACGGCGCATATTTGGTCGGTAATCTTGGGAAAAATGTTAAGCCCACTGATATGACGGATGATGAAGCCCGTAATCAGACGGATAAAATCACAGGTCGCATTACTAAAATGATCGAGCAAGATTTAGCCGATGATCCTTACGCACAAGAGTATTTCTCAAAGCTTTTGAAAAAAGCAATTGAAGACGCAAAAGCGATGTTTGATGCCCCGGTTAAACAGTACATCTTATTCGCTGATTTCGAACAGGATGTAAAAGATCGCAAAGTTCCAGATATGCCGGAGGCCTTCCATGATGAAAATGGCAAACTCAATAAACACGCTCAAGCCTACTATGGGCTATTTCAACACCTTTTCGGTAAAGATTACTTTAGCGATAAAGGGATTAGTGATGAACAACTAACCCAATATGCATTCAGTATTGATGAAGTGGTTAACAATGCTGTTGCGGAGTATTCAATTAATCCTTCTGAAATCGACAATGCGATTAGTATGAAATTGTTGCCAATGTTGTTTGCAGATTTAGGGGTTCAGGATGCCCAGAGCTACATCGAGGAAGTACTCAAAATTACTCGCCTTGGGATTTCGCGCAGTTAAGCCGCTGTAGAAATGATGAAGAAAGCTATCTCAGCCGAGATTCAAAAGAGTACGTGTGAAACCGGTGTGTTCACCTATGGTGGTGAGATTATTCATTACGACATTATCCGCAGAGCCATATCGAGCACTTCTCGAGCCAGAAAAGTTGTGATCAAAGTTCACCCAGATCAGCGCGTAGTTGCTACTGTTCCTGACGATGCCACTACTGAGTCCATCAATAATGCCGTATTGAAACGCGCCAGATGGATTTGGGATAGCATTCGAGAGTTCGCTTCTCAAAAGGACTATGTGTTTGAGAAACAGTACATAAGTGGCGAAACTATGTTTTATCTGGGTAAGAGATATATGCTCAAGGTTATCGAAGACAGTGAACTGGACCCGAGTGTAAAGTTATCCAGAGGAAAACTGAACGTAACGCTGAAGGCAAATATGCCCAATAAACAGCAAACCGTTAAGGGACTTTTGAATACCTGGTACAAACATAAAGCAAAAGTAACCTTTCATGAGCGTTTAAATGAGATGTTACTTAAAGCCACCTGGGTAGAAGGTCTGCCACGATTCCGAATAATGGCCATGAAAACTCAATGGGGTAGTTGCTCAACCCAGGGTAATTTGATGTTAAACCCTCACCTGGTAAAAGCGCCTAAAGAGTGCATTGACTATGTAATTTTACATGAGCTTTGCCATATCGCCGAACATAACCACAGTGAGAAGTTTTGGCGATTGCTGACACAAGTAATGCCTAACTGGAAAGAAGTAAAAGCCAAGTTAGACGATATGGCAGAGTTGTATTTGAATGAATAGTTCTAAAATAATTTAGTGTGATTAATGACACTGGTAGTCATTTTATATTGTAAATCCTTTAGATTCATGACAACTCGTTGGGCTTAGTTAGGTAAAGTTAAGAACAGTTTTCGTTCCTGATAGTGGATTTGCAAACAGGGCTTCATAACCTCGCTATCGAAGTCATAGACAAGCAGAGATGGCTGATAAAGATCGCAAGCCTGGCCAACGAACACACTAACTGCATTGGATGCACAGATGAGTAAATTTACTTTCCTGATAGAAAATTGATCGTAGAGCTTTAGCAGTAACGCATGTAAATCGTTCCGAAGCTGTTTTCCGTTGTCAGGATGGGGAATAGCAGCATTCCCATACGCTACTGCTTGTATTTCAATAGTTGGCAACCCGATTGTTACAGCAGTCCGTTTCATGGCTTCTGGGTATTGCGTCATCGCGATACAAACAGTGACTTCGTCTTTACCTTCAAGTTCTCCCTCATCAAACACTATACTATAGGGTTTAGGTACTTCTGACTCCTGTGGCCAAATCCAGCATCCACCGTCTCGGAATCTTAGCATTGGGGTAACTTCACACTTATTGCCCAAGCATGCACCTAATCCGACCAAGGCGGGCATTGGACCAAATGCGAACAAAGCAGCTTTGTATGACTCATTCTGCGTCTGCTGAACTATTTCGTCTGCTTCCGCTCTGACGATGTCGGCCATATTGCGTTCAAACACCTCAGCCTGCTTTCTGTAAAGGCGTTCATTATGGCTTAGTCGATTTAACCGCCCTGTAGATCGTGCTCTTATTCTAGACATACTATTAGCGATATCGCGATCATCCGGCTCTGAAATGATATGTCCTCCGACAGGCCATAAAACAGAGAAAGCAGGGATTGGCTTAAAGCTAAGTCCTTCCAAAAGAGATTGCACTGTGTGCGTGAAGCTTGAGCGCATATGAGATAACCGAGCTGCATCAAAATCGACAGCGGCAACCTTATCTATAAGTCGATGGTGCTTATCACACAAGACTAAAACATTCTCTGGCTCATTAGATTGGTAGTCAGACAGGTACGGAACGCCACGAGGCCCCGATTCTGAAGAGGCAATAATATGGGCATTGTATGCAAAGTTTCCGGTATAACCAGTGAGCTTCTCAACATTGAGATTTTCTCCACACCCCTCGAACATGCAGTAACCGTGGCTATCTCGGGCTAGTTGCTCAAGCGTTCCTTTACTAAAGGATTTACCTCTACCTTTTGTTTGCCTCTTTTCCCAAATAGCCCGCAGAAAATCAGGAAGGTCCTTTATTTTAATGTCCATAGACTGGCCCTGACACTCAGTCCAAATGGCGATTACAGACTCCATCGAAGCAAGATGTTTTCTCTCAAGATGCTTGCCTTGCATATGGCGCACGTGGATATCGTTTGCTATGCCAAGTGTATTTAAAGCAGCTTTGATCTCATCAAAAACCAGGTTCAGCCGCACACTGACATTCAGGCTGTCACTCAATAAAACTATGAGCTGGTTTTGTGCCAATTCATCCGTCAGTACGCCACCCTCGTTCCATTTAGGTAGCGTACCAATAGCGTTTATGAACTCGTCTAATTTCTCAAGTGAGCCTATCGGATCGTGTTGTGCTTGATGAATAACTACGGCCTCTTTACTCATAATAGGTCCTTGTATATGCGTTTAAATTCTGTTCCTGCTCGGTGATATATGCAGAAATAACTTATGCCTACAATCACAAAGATAAGATTTCTATCTGAATTGCGTGCACAACATGAATGCCAGTCCTTCAGGTCAACATGCGAAGGGCTAGGAATTTGCTCTGGATGGGAGTGCCATGTCCCAAGGTAGCCAGACGTCCCTTTGGATTCTTTGAAATGTCTATCAACAGACCTTTGATGACGAGGGTCTTGCATTAAAAAAGAAGTGCGTGTCGAAACATCTCGGGCTAATGGTTGGGTACAGTCCTCAATCCAAAATTGAGAAGCATTTTGATTTTGCCCGCCTATCAGAACTCCGAAGGCTTCGGGGCTTTGCTTTTTTTCTTGTTTTAAACTCCGCCATGTACCTAAAACCGCCTTACTCACGCAGACGATGTACTCCTTAGATTCGCTTACACATTCAATGGCTACATACATCACAATCCTCATTGAGCAGCGGGAGTCTTTTTAATGACTCTCTGAATTGGTAGTATCGGTGAGTGAGTTTGATGTTTTCAGCTTGTGCATCATCGTCATCCCCTTTCCAACTGACTTTACAAGAATCAGTTTGTTTGCCTTCCAAATACCGTATTGCGAGACTACTCGCCATGACGGCTGTTTGCGCGGAACTGGCAGCGCCGTAACTAATGAACTGGTTTCCACAACCTGCTATGCTTTTCATCACGTCTTGATTGGCTTCTATGAAATTCAAATTTGACTGCAAGCCTCGAGATCCATCAGTGTGATCGACATATGCACATAGCAAACACCCGTCCTTGCCGCTGATATCTAATACAGCGTGACCGCCTACCCCAAAACCCTCTAGCCAGCAATTCAGCGTCGTTACATCAATCTTGTTGTCTAACAAATATTGCTTAAAAAAGCGTTCGTGAGAAGGGTTGCCGACCGCAATAACAATTAGGTCAAAGAAATCACGAGGATATTTTTCGACGAATGTCAGTAAGCTTTCACCAGAATATCGAGCATCAGACCAAGGAAACTGCGCATGGCACTGATAAACCATTCCCATCGACTTCGGCATATCGACGTAGGCTTGAGGAAGCATGTGGCGATGGAGGTTATCAATCTGGTAAAAATCAGGATCTATTAAGTGCAAATGCCTAACACCTGCTGCGGCTAGTTTGTGCGCAACCTCGCTGCCTATCGACCCAATACCAACAACGGCAACTTTCTTGTCTTCCAAAAACGTAGAGCCGCCTCCACGTTGCACCACATTTTCCTGTTCAAACACCCTTACACTGATAGGTGTCAGCCGCCAACCCTTGAATTTTCTGGCTGATAAAGGCAGTGTCTTTTTGTTCTCACAGTCGAGCTTTAACGCGAACCATGTTCGGTTGTTATCGACAGTAATTGCAGTAAAAACGACCCAGTAATGTTTATCTCTCCATTGACCAAATTGTTCGCGTAGCTGCCTCAATCTTTCATCTGACAGGCTATTTATTGTATCAAGATACCAATCTTCAATGGATTCATTCATGCTTGGTGCTGGAGCCAAACGGTCAATAGGTATGACAACGGCTTTGCCAGCCACTTTTCTCTTTTTTTCCTTTATTGCAAATTGCATCTCGCTCAGTTTAGAAATTTCTGAATCTGATGGGTGTGCGACAAAATAGCTATGCAGACCATACTGTACTTTCTCCAATGGCTCATAAACATCCACACGTTGTAAAACAGGCTGACTGAAATTAATCAACAAAGGTTTCTGCTCACTATTACAGAGAATAAGCCAATTGCTGTAAAACTCTCTAAGAAGCTCTCTTTCATTCCAGTCAGGGTCCGAAATTACCAAGTCCAGCAATGCTATATGGCGCTTAAGCGAGTCTCTAACTAAGAACAGGGGTTGATCAAAATTAACAGATACGGCATCAGACGCGTTAACACAAACCACTCCCACTTCAACATCTTCAATACGTTCAATGTTAACGTGTGCAAGCTTGCCATACTTGGAGGGTTCTAATATTAGAAATTTAGGCAACGATAAAAACCGGTCCTCCACTAAAAGCATCAATTCAACTGCATGGCCGGAAATGCTTATTGACACCGTGACAACTTCTTGGCCGAAGAAGTCGCCCGGTTCACAGTCAAACCCATTTTCTGAAAGATACTGAGAGATTTGATTTTTCAAAATCACGCTCCCTGCGACGTACCAACTGATCCCGCACTGCTATAGGCGACTTTTGCACTTTCGTTTCTGTTGCCGTCTTCAGCAGTCTCAAAGTTGTCACCAAACAGTTCACGTAAAATGTTACATTGTTTTTTAAGCGATTCTTCCACCAGGGCTTTATCCAACTTACGCAATACTGTATTAAGCTTGTTCCATAATTGGGTTCCCGTCGCCGCACTACTGCCGTCAAAGATATCTCTATAGGGCATTACAGGAAGCTCTACTTTCACCCGGTAATTACCATCAACTAGCGGTATAAAATACCCCCCAGTAAGGATAGCGGCCACTGTATCACGCAGTGCCTGAAGGTCGTCTGGCTTCCCGTCTTCGTTGAGTACAGGTATAAACTGTTCTTTCAACATGACAGTGATCCCGATCGAATAAACCTTCTTTCTCACAGAATCTTCGAATTTTTCATCACGCCAACGCTTCATGTAACGAACCAGACGTTTATATTGGCACAGTTTATCCTCGCTAGAACCGATGTAGACGTAGGACGACTTATCATTGATGTTATCGATAAGGCCTTTGGGATCTGATGGCGACCACGCTTTCACTGCGTCTCCTGAGTTACGCTTTCCTACCGCCAACTCATAGTTGTCGCCACTTTTCCTATACACAACAATATCAATATGAAGATTTAAGCTGGCATAATCTGCGGTCACGCAGGGCATCTTTATTTTCGCATCTTTAAATCCGCGCTTTTCAAGAATACTACATACTAACTTTTTCACCTCTACCGGGTCTTCTGGAGCATTTGCTGAGTCAATTACAAGTGCTCTGTCAATGTCAAAATCGTTCTTCGGGTGTTTGATCGTTGTAGCAGTCCTCAGTGAACCTTGTATAAAGGTATCTATGACTGGGTAACCTGCTTCTTTAAATGCTGCCTTTAGCGCCGCTAGAATGCTCTCATCTTTCTCTCTGGCATCACGGTATTTGTCATCTTCTCGACTCAGCTTGATTGCGTTATGAAAATTGGTGAATTTTCGTTGAATAGACATAATTATTACCTCTTGCTTCGTTACAGCTTGCCAACAAGAGGCAAACCTTTTGGTGTTGTTGAGTCACAGATTAAGTGACTTAGATACCCCATCCCACCGAGTAAAACTAAACCTCTAATAAGTTTTTCAAACGGCTCTTCTGGTTTCCATTGGTAGCATTTGATTAGACCGATCGTTAATAAACCAGCAACTGTTATGCTATGAAAAAATTGTCGATGATTAGGATGTAAAGCAGGCTCTATATAGTCTGGGAGTTTGCCGGAAATGCTCCCCAATAATGGCGCAATCAGTAGGCTGTGAGTGATTGGATGAGGGTGATCATCAACAATTGCGGCAAGACCAACCGCTCCCGCTCCGACGAACATATGTGTAGTTCCACTGGACATTTATTTTTCCTCTTATTAATTTATTTCCTGTCATTGAAAATGTGTGCTCATTTACTAAGGCGGAAAAATGAGCAAGACTGGACAATGTCCAGAAAATAAATTTTTTGCGCCTAATGGAGTAGTAGATGCAAGGATACAAATATTTCGATAGCGATGAAGCCATCTCGCAAGTTCAATGCATGAGTGAGGAAGACATACTTAAATGCTTGAGGGCTGCATATTACTTCATTAATAAGTACGAATTGCCAATCGAGGGCGAGGACTTATTTAATGAAGCGCTAGTAAGGATATTAGAGGGTAAACGGCAATTAGCGAAAAGCGTGAAAATATATACTGCGATAAACCAGATTATGAAGAGTATTAGTTACGAGATGCTTACAAAGCGCAGTGATGAGGCCATGAGGAATACTTCACCTCTAGAAGATGAGACTATTGTGAGTAGTTTTCTGGATGGTTCTTCGGAAAAAATAGACCAGCAGTGGGCAATGCTAACTTCACTTTTTGAGGAAGATGAAGATGCTAGCGCCTTTTTAGCAGCAACAGAACAAGGCATCAAAAAATCAAAGATTGTTGAGAACTTCTTCGACGGGAATGAAACTACATATGACAGCTTACGCAGAAAGATCATCAGAAAAGCCACGCCTCAGATGAAGGAGTTTATGTAATGGTAAACAGGGAAACAAATGAGCTACTTGATGACATCATGCTTGATAATATAGCCAGTATGTCTAAAGAGCAGCTTAAAGGTGAACTCAATGGAAAAGTATCCGATCTTGATGCCATCATAAAACGCGTTAGTGCATGGGGCACTTCACAAAAGAAGCAGGCTTCACTAAGTGTACTCCAAGCCGCTCGCAAGGGAATGGAAAGTCAGCGAGAACGTTACAAGAAGTCTACTATCCGTGAAAAACTAGCAAAAAGTGGGATAGACGCAAAAGGAATGCTTATTCAGCTTCTAGCTCAGGGAAAACTTCCCGAAAACCTAACGCTGGCATTTCGTGATGGCGAGGAGTTCACTGATAATGACGCTGAGAAAATTCTGGATGATTTGGTCAATATGGGAGTAGTTAAGCTTGACGATACCGAGGATTAAGCATTATGTCGAAAACCTTTATGTTGACCGCTATGCTATAACTTCTCCCACGGAAATCGATATTGAAGCTATAGCCTTTGATCGCTCCGCGACAGTGCTTGAAGGAAAGCTTACAGGCTGCGAGGCCATGATCATTGGTGCCGGTGACAAAGCCACAATCACAGTAAATGAACAAAGCAGCCCACAACGCCAACGCTTTTCAATTGGACACGAACTAGGACATTGGTTTAAAGACAGAGGAAAAGTCGGAAATCTCTGTTCCAAGCACGATATGGACTCGCCCTCTGGGTCAGGGAAACAGCGGGAGGTAATAGCCAACGAATATGCATCAGAACTACTACTCCCTACTTATCTCCTCACCCCCATATTGCAAAAAAGACCTCTCGACCAATCACTGCTAAGTGAAGTTGTTAACTTGTTCGACGTAAGTTTCATGGCAGCACTTAGACGAGTGATCGACAGCCAATACCATATGGGATTTTTTGCAATGTATGATTCCAGAGGTAAACGCCGTTTGTTTAAAGCCAATAAATCTCTGCCATATGAGTTTTTACCTCCCCAAATCGCACCTGAACATTCACGCGTTTATGAATTGATTCACAATGGTAAAGAATCAGGGTATGGCTTAACGGATGGAGAAGTATGGTGTAAGCGAGACCTCACGGGGTTAGGTGTTGTACATGAAAACGCCTTTCACTATCACGATGATATTTATATAACACTTGTCTGGTGGGAGGATGATGAACCTATCTGGCAATTCATTCAAAAAGAAGAGATTGGCGAATAATCCCTTAACAATTGAAAATGTGAGTAATCATACTAATCCAGATAAGGACAGTTTATTTGAAATATTCATTTAGAGTGTTCAATATAGAGCCAAGCGCTTCGACCTTAGTCAATGAACCAAATCATTGAGGCAAAGTGACTCACGAAACAGTCATTTACAGAACTTACTTATTATCTGCGTTTCGAGTTTTATCCATTTCTTCTGCTAAACTCTTGAAAGCCTTGGAAAGCCGTTTCTTGTGAGTGATTGAAGTTCTTTTTGTCCGTTTCCCTACGGCAAACTTTAATTGCTTTTGTTCTTCAACAATCCTTCCTTTAGGCGAATTAGAGGGAAAGAATTCACCAATCGAATTTTGCTTTGCAAACTCGTTTTTATATTCATCATCTTTATCTTTGCTCATCGAACTTTCCAAATTGATTAGTTTGCGTTCTACGTAAAGCGGGTTAATTCGAAACTTCGTTCATGGTCACTCAATACTTACTTATCTATTCGGAAACTGCTAAAAACTTCGTTCATCTTGCCGCTTTATGAGTTGGGCAATGAGCTTAATGATATCGGCAGCGTCTTCCGCATTAGCTGTAATAACACCATCAGTGCCATAAAAGTAACTCACAGAGCCATTTTTCGCGACAACACAGCCTGCGAGAGGGTTATCTAACAAGTTTTTGCACATATCAGCACAAGGATTCTGCGTATCTGCCATTGCCTATTCCTTTATTAAATAGAAGCAACTGTTTAAATAAATTCATAAAAGTGCTTTTTTGACCTCTTCAAACAGGGAAGTTTGAATAAGAAAATAGTCCGCTCGTTGATTAATCAGTTGTATCAATTGATCTAAATTTTCCAATTCAGCTTTTGACATTGATTCATTTTTAAAAAGCACAGGCGTTGCGAAACGTTTGCAATCGAGGGCGACTTTCTCAACAACAGTTTGTAGCTGTGCTGGGGTTACATTCACCTCTTCAGCAAATGAGAGCAGATGAAATGCAGTAATACTGTCCGAATCAAACTCATCACCAATTGCCATGGCTAAATCAGTGTCTAGGTTCTTGATTCGTCTGGCCTCAAAGACAATCGATACAATATCGTAAAATGGTGCCAGACTAATGCCGGTTGTATCTATGAAAAAACTGATGTTCTTTCCATGAGCATCACTGTTTCCGACTATGAGATTAAAAACAACCCAGGAAAGCATCTGCATTACATTTTGATGAGAGAAATTTTGCTGGCGTGCAAAAGCAAAAAGCGCCTTCAAACTTGCGCCATCACGGCAATGGGCCACATCAGGGTGGCGACCAAAAATTTGTTCGTATTTATGTTCGGGCGGCAAGTTCAAAGCTTGGCAACCATCGATAATGTGGCATTTGCGTATAGTGCCATTGGATAATGCCTCTCTATCGAATCTCTCAATTGAAATAACGCTATGCTTAGCCTTTCCGTGTGAATCAAAAAAATGAAGTAACTTAGCATTGGCTACTTCAAGGCCTATGGCCTTGGCCAAACGCATACACGAGAGCTCGTTCAATATAATTGTGGAGTGCTCTTCTTCTGCAAATTTAATGATATGAGTAGATGGAAATTCTTTGTTGGCCAACCAAAAAGATCCGTCGCTCTTCTGGTGAACGTTTAGTTTTTTCTGAACCCCTGCCACATTTAATCTGAACTGATTGCCCCAGATGACCACATTTGAGAATGTATCTAGTCGTCCGCATAGCATTTGATTGGTCAATTGGTGGCTTGGTGCAGAATGTGACTCACGAGCTTCAAAATGTAGAATGCCTGCACTTTCTACCTGGGCATGATTTAGTATTTCTAAAATAGATAAGTGCGATACATTAAATGTATTGATGAGACACCGTAATCCAGTGCCTTCGGGGAGGAGGTTCCGGATAAAGCGGTTAACGTCACGCTCTTCGATAGGACCGTCAACTCTGATGTGAGGCGAGATATCGAACCCGCATCTAATCCAGTTCTCATCATAGCTAAATGAGCACTCCGTTGATGAACTGAAAGTTAAAACGCCTACTTTTATGTTTTCAGCGTAGGCATCAAACGTAAATGGCTCATTAGCTAGCGCCTGTCCTTCTACGATCTCTTGTCTTGGTTTAGCATTAGTCATCAATAAATTTTCGCTCTTTTTGGGCTAATGCATCTAATTCGTCTTTCAGCCGAATTTTTTCGACTTTAGGCCATTGCTTTTGAATTTCTTCTAGCGTCCTATCCCGATCAACTTCATCGCATTTTTTTATATTTCCTTCCTTTAATTTTTCTAGCTTAAATCCGACTTTTGATTCATTTTTCCAAAGAAAAAAATTATTTAACTCTTGTATGTGATTTTGAATATCGATTCTTTTTGACCAAAATGTTCTACCATTCATAGAACTAAAAATATGATAATGCTCTGCACCATGGCCACTTGTGAGTTTAAAAAACAACCAGCCGTCTAGTGGTACACTGAAATCTGAGTTAAGTCTTTTCAACATCTAATCAATCCTTCGTTCACTGGGGTTAAATCAATCTTATTACTAAAAACCTTCTTCTGATTGGGAAATCGCCAGATAGCAACAAGTCTCGTATATTAATTCGATTTTCAGTTTGCGACCCCATTGTCCCCAAATTGGGGACTTAAAGCAATAGCCCCATAATGCAGCTATGATTAAGCATATAAACCAGTCGCGTTATGAGACTTTGATAAAATGGCTCGTAAATGCAAGAAAAGAGCGAGGATTGACAGTTCGTCAGTTCGCTGCACTTATTAATGAATCCCATCAATTTGTAAACAAGGTTGAGACACAACAACGTGCGCTAAAAATCACCGAGTATATAGATTACTGCGAAGCTTTAGGGGTAAGTCCTGAAGAGGGACTCAAGTTGCTAAAATCTCAAAAGTAATTTTCTAAAGTTTATGGACCCACTATAACCAAGTGCAACTCAGGAAAGCTTGGGGTTTGTGGTTCTCGAAATTATCGACTGGTTACTTTTGAGTTCGTAAAATCCCCCATCACAAAATCAATCACTATTCAGCACTAGTCCTCAAATAAGGGCTACTTCTAAAGCAAATTGAAAGTTAATTTTTGAGAATATATTTAAAACTGTCTCTATGAGATAATAAATACGCAACTTCATGCATATTTATTTGAGATGCAAAATGAAGCGTGTCTAAGAAGATGATATACACACATACACAGTAATGAGAAAATCAGCCCATATTAATGGTTCGAGTCGCGGTGGGGACGCCACTCTAGCGACTACCTTTTTCTGTAGTGGCATAGTGAATTTGGCCACCTGATTAGAGCTGCTATGATAGCAGCATAACAAAATTAGGTGACAACATGGCAAAGAAGAAAGGCCCGAATTT
>MDSX01065970.1_pt1 | contig 23954 bp, 18 predicted proteins | sample 811141 | NCBI WGS metagenome assembly MDSX01 (sample SAMN05326642, study PRJNA326480) | marine metagenome | isolation source: seawater | place: Atlantic Ocean: South East | collected 2010
CAAACGATATGATACATAAAATTCCCATATTAAGAAGTATTATCATAGAAGGAAATGGTTCTGATAAACCACTAAGATTAAAAGGTTCTCATGAACAACAAATTATAGATGGTCCATTATTATATATAAGCCGGTTACCATTAGATAGTTTATATTTTGATATACCAGGAGAAGAATATGATGTAAAAAAATATAGCTCTACCAATAATTATGGAATAGCAGATAAACCATTAGAAAAATATTTTATGTATGATAATGTGGAAGAAGCACTTATAAATTATAAATGGTATTGTTAAAAATATAGTTGTTCCATATTTAAAAATAAAGTTTTTAAATTTGTTTCCTTATGATAATTTCTTATAAATTTTTTAACTTCTTTATTGAAAATTTTATTGTCAAAACCTCTTTTGCGAGGTATTTTAAAAAGAAGTTTATGATTACCATCTTCAACTAATATAATTCCAATAACATTTTTGGTATTATATATTGTGTTATACTTATGTGAAGAATTTTTGTAACCGAATATTAAACCATCCCATAAATCCTTATCTGCTTTATTACTATGATTTATAATTTCTACGTGTTGTGACGGAAATCCATAATCTTTCCATTTTTCTCGATTTTCTATTTTAATATTAACACCTTTTCTCATTATTTTATCAATAAGTTTTTTTAATGTGATATACATATTAAATATTGTTATTAAAAATTAGGCGCGTCAGTAAAAACTTTCGGTGCTTTATTTATTTTGGAATTAAATTGTTCGCTAATGAATAATCCCGAAACAACACTTAAATAAACAATTAATGTATCTCTAAATAATTCTTTTAATGGTTTATTTTCTTTTAATATAAATCTCATTTCAATGAATTTGAAAACAAGATACATTATAGATGATATTAGTCCAATAACAAAATAATTTGACATATAAATTATTTTATGAGATTTTTTATATTTATTTTACGCAATTAAGACAATGTTTCAATATCTAATTTTATTGCTGGTTCCAGTTTTTTTTCTTTTTCTAAATCGTGTACATCTGAAAAATCCAATTTAATAGAATCGCCTGATATTTTTAACGGACCATCGTCATTGTAATCGTCTTCCTCTTCCGCTTTTCTTTTTTCATTGTTTATTTTACTTACTTCTTCTAATCTTTCTATTGTTTTTGGCGCTTCAATTATAGATTCTTTATTAGTTCCCATATCCAAAACACTATCTTTGTCATTAAACGAAATGCTTTCTTTCTTATCGGGAATATTAAATTTCATAGTAAAAGATTCTGGCTCACTTTTTTTATTGATATTATCCAATTTATCAGTTAATAATTTCAACGAATCGCCAAACTCTTCTTTTTTATCTTTTGTATTTTCTTTGTTGTCTTCATCAGGCAAGGTTTCAACTTCGGGCTCAGTACTAACATACTTATCTTTGTTTTCTTCATTGCGTTTTTCTTCTCTTTCAGCAATTTCCTGTTCAAGTTTTTCGGCTTCTTGTTTCTCCATATTTTTTTCAATAATTTCTTCGATAACTTCTTCATCAACCGTTTCATCAATGTAGGCTCTTAATATTTTTTCAACAGGAACACTATCTCTAATGACATTCAAAATACTTTGATTGCATATTATTTCTGCTTCTCTCATATTTTTTTGTTTTTGGAGTGGCATAACATCTCTTTCAAATAAATAAACATTTTGATATATTTTTCTCGCATAAGTAATGTAAACTTTGTGGATGAATTTATCTATTTTTGGTATATCGATATCAATTTTTTTTTGTTTTTGACTAACACGAATGCTTGTTAATAATTTCAAATGCGATATATGAACACACGTAATTAGATCATCTAAATAAGAACATGCACTTTCTTTTTGTATCCTTGAAGTTTCTTCGTCCATTAAAGCTTGATTCCATTTTGGAACTCTTGTTAAAAAATTCTGGAAGGTCATCAAATATTTATCATCTTCATCATTTGTTTCACATAGTGTTACAGCTTCATCAAATATAGAATTTACCCCCTGCATTATCAAGGGAGTTAAAATGTTAACTAATCTAACACAATATTCATTTTTTGCTTCAGACAACATATTGACGTCATAATCGTCCATTTAAATTGTTAAGATATTTTCTAATTTAATTTTTTTCCGCATAGATAGGAAAAATAAAACAATTATTAGTAAAGTTTTTTCATCTCTAAATTCTTTTCTAATTTTATCGAAATATATTAGTAAATTGAATTTTATTTCTGTGTCAATATCCATAATTTCTACTAATTTTATAATGTCAATAGCGGAATACCCTTTTTCATATAAATTTAATGCTAAAGTATCACATTTCTGAATAGAATTATAATTATCTTTATTAAATATAATATTTTTTAATTCATCGTATCTTTTACTAATATACTCATTTTCTTTGAGATCGACTTTTCCATATTTATGTAGATTAATTATTTTATTGTTTATTACCGGTGGTGGGATATGTATATTACAAAATCTGGATATAATTGGTTTTAAAACAGAGTCAGTATTTTCTACAATAATAAAAAATCTTGTAGTGTGACTAAATTTTTCAATACATCTTCTAAGTGCGGATTGTGCGTCTGTTGTTAGATTACCAGCATTGAACAATATGATACTTTTGAAAATAGAACCATCTTTATTTTGAATATTAGATTTTGCAAAAAATTTCAATTCATCTCTTATAAATCTTATACCTTTCCCATGTGCACAGTTAACAAACATACAATATTCTTTTATCATATTTTTATCGTAGTTATAGATATTATTGATCAAGTAATTCAAAACAAATCTTTTACCGCTTCCTGAAGGTCCAAAAAATATAATATGTGGTATTTTTTTACATTCAACAAAATAGTTAATTTTATTTATTATATTTTTATGTATTTGTAAAGACATATGAGTATTATTATTAATATTTCTTTTAATAATAATTATGTTAATTAATTTAAACCGCATTCGTTAAAGAATGTGTATAAGGATTATTATCAAATGGTTTTAATAAATCGCCACAATGTCTGTTATTATTAGACATATTTTCTCTGGTATTTTTATTGGAATATTTACCTAAAACAGAGAATCCAGAAGAAGATTTTGGCATATTTGGGCGCATAACACCAGGGGCAGATGCTTTATTAGCATAAGTCGTTAAATTCACATTATTGTTCATAATATTATGGTTACCGACATTGTATCTATCCACTTTACTGATTTTTTCTTTATTATAATTTTGATTTGCTCCATAAGCACTATTGTATGTTGGATAGCCGGCACCAGTGCTTTCGGTTGCCGAAGGATTACCAACAAAAGGACAAGTGGTCGTATCCCTTTGTCCGTAAACAGGTTGATGTGGATTGGTAGTGTGACCACCATCAATTGCCCAACCACCCGGTTTATTACTATGTGTATTTTCGGTTTGTTCTTTGATTGTTGTTTTTGGTCTATCACTTGGATTCCAAACAACATTTTTATCAGTAACCCCCGATTTGACATTACCAACGCCACGTGCGTTTCCAATAACATTTTGTTTCCTTGTAGGTCTCAAAACATCTGTAATAGGTGCTGCCAAAGCAGTTAATGTTGCGTGGAAAGCACCACCCATTCTATCATTATTACCAGTTAAAGAACGTGCGTTAGCTAAAGAACTAAAACCATTTTTACCATAATCGCCATCTGAAGAGGCTTTCCATCCATTTTTAACAGTAGCATTACTAACGTGTTTAATTGGGGGATCTAATGTAGGACGCATGGTTGGTTGATATTCACCCGGTTGATATGTGGCTTGACCTTCGTTAGCACCACCTCCAAAATGTTCTTTAACTTGATTAATTCTATTAACATCCCGCAATATATTTTCGGCACGCGAAGTTTGTTTTTCACCACCAGCACCAGTTGTTGTAAGCCATCTGTCTGCGCTCTGTATATAGAATGTGTCTGGTCTGTTTTTTTCCATTGCTCCCATTTTTCCTCTTTCGGAAATACCTTTTGCTCCTAAAACTTGCCCCTTGAACGACATTTTTGGATTATTTTTGACTCGCAATTGGTCAACAGTTTTTGGTTGCCATCTATGCCTTGCTTCTAAAGCAGAGTTAAATCCACCCGAACCTTCTTTTTTAAATCCCTGATTTAAACCGGGGCCGACTTGAACAGATTCGAAAGGTTTTGCATTATTCATTTTACTTGTTACATTGCTTCGCATTCTTTCTTGCATATATTCAGTAGTGCTTGGCATACCATTTTGCCATTGCATATCTTTTTGAGGTTTAAACATAGGTGCTTGTGCTTTTTTCTCAATGTTTTGACTACCAGCACCAGTATAATTATCCAATACGCCTTCATACCCTTTAGTTGATTGTGTAATAGAAGAACCAAAGAAAGGTTGCATATTGTTGTGTTTAATATCGCCAGGTCTTATTCTTTCACCAGTTAGTGATTCAAATTGATTGGCTTGGTTTTCCATCAATGTAGAACCAATATTCATGTTTGTCTGTGGCATTTCTGTATCATTACTCGCGCCAGAATAATATAATGTGCTTTTTTTAACTTGTCCTTTTTCTTCAACAGGATAATTATTAACACGTGGATTTGCTAAACGACTTCTATGGTTACCGACGAACCCTTCTTTTTTTTGATAGTAATGTTTAACATTCACATTGGACTTTTGTTGATTTTGATTAGATAAAATATACATTGCTCCTAACCCAACTAATACTATACCCACTTCCATTTATATATATATGTTCAATATAAATAATTATTTAATACTTAATTAATTATTTAATTTAAACAGGGTAATTTGGGAACGTAATTATCTCTTTCTAAAAGTCTTGTATTTAAATTATTATGAAAATGAAAGCACGTATTTTCTTGGTGGTTTAATAAAGGAATATCAATTGGTTGATTTGGTAATGACCGGTAACTTCTTGCTGGATGAGTGGCTCTACTTTGATCAGTAATTGGTGCGTCACATTTCTCATATCTAATAGCGCTACTTTTTGCTACCCCTTTATTTGGAAATTCGAGAGTTGTGCAGTATTTTTGTAAAGGTCTGGTATATCCTTTTAAATCACTATCAATATCTATAGGATGTCCATTACTAACTTGTCTATTATTACCCGCAAATTTTTGTAATCTTACTTGGGGATCATCCATATAACAAGTGGTTTTATGTGGTCCAGGAACATTCAACATATATCTACATAATCCTGTTGTCTCTTGCAATATTTTCTTTGTTCTTAAATCATCATAATTATATCTTGTGAAAGCCATATATATTAATTATAAACATATTAATTATTCATAATTAATATAATTATTATTCTTAAATATAATAATTAATTTAATACATATTTATCATTTATAGCCTGAACTGCTGTAGCTAAAGTAGCAAGGGCTTGTGACATATCATTCAATGCTGACACAATATGTGTGTTATTTCCAATATAATTAGCATTTCCTGAATTAGTATCTTGATAAGTAACCTGTTGATATGCTGTTGCATAATCAATTTGTGTTTTATCTATATCACTCCAAGTGGCATTTCCAGTTCCATCCAGTTTTAAAAATTGACCTGTTGTTCCAGAAGGATAAATATCATCCCAAGTGGCATTTCCAGTTCCATCCAGTTTTAAAAATTGACCTGTTGTTCCAGAAGGATAAATATCACCCCAACTGGCATTTCCAGCGCCGTCATATTTTAAAATTTGACCACTTGTTCCGGCAACATTAGTATATTTAACAGAACCAAGAGTCATTTTACCCGCTGTTTTTACATCTGAAATTGCCGTATTTCCTAATTGAATAGTATTATTAGCATTAACTTTTGCATTAAATCCTATAGCTGTAGCATTTGATAGTCCAGTATAAGTGGATGTAGCACCACTGGATTTACCAATAAAAGTATTATTTTGTCCGGTTGTGGTAACTGAGCCGGATTGATAACCTATGGATACATTTCCTTGACCACTGCTATTATTTTGTAAAGCACTTGTTCCTATACTTATATTGGTACTGCCAGTAGTATTAGTTAGTAGATTGTTTTTACCAATAGCAATATTATTTTGTCCGCTCGTTATTATTTTTAATGCGTTTAATCCAATACCTATATTATTTATAGCATTGTTTAGATTACCATGTTCCGTAGTACCCAAAAGAATACTATTATTAAACTCGTCTATATTGCTAACACAATCGGATAAATCATTTATTTTTACATCCCTGAATTGTGCTCTAATAATATTATTACTATCAATTTCGACATTTTTCCCCGTAATTAACATGGGTTGTAATATATTTAATTTATTTTGTAAATTACTCACATGTGATATTTGAAGCGAATTATCAACAACGGTAGATTGTTTACTATTTAATGCTGATTGTAATCCACTTGTTTTTGCTATAGTTAAATCTCCATCAAGTATAACAGATTGTTTTTGAGATAAACTATTAACTAAATTGAATACTTTTGTTTGTGGTAAACTATTATCTTGTATTAATTCTTGTTTTCCATTTAATAAAGATTGTAAGTTTGTAACCTTAGAGACAGGAAGGCCATTGTCAGCTATTACATTTTGTTTTCCGTTTAATGCTACTTCAAGTCCATCTATTTTATTTTGAGATAAACCACCAACACCAATTAAAGATTGTTTTGCATTTAAAGCACCAGTTAATCCAGATATTTTTGCAAAATCTAAATCGCCATTTTGAATAGTATTTTGTTTATTGGTTATCGCTGTAGCATTATTAGATATATTAGTAGCGTTAGTTGTAATACTTGGCAATTGTGTAAATACAGTATTCATACTTGTGTCTAATATTCCGATTTTAGTGATAACTGAAGATCCAATTCCGTTAGGATCGCCAATAGCATCACTCAACTCTTTTATAGTATCTAAAGCCGCAGGAGCCCCATCTAATAATGTATCTAATCTGTTTTTTTGTGTAGTAATAGCGGTAGTATTAGTAGAAATATTGGTGGTATTTGTTGAAACATTATTTGATATATCATTTATATCTGTAATATTTGTATTTATTTTTGTTAGATTACTCGCGCTACGAGGACCAATAATATTATCTACATTTGACATACTAATATCCAATATATTAACACTGGAATCAATAGTTGTTTTATGATTATTTAAAACTATTAATGAAGAAGCGTGTTGATTTAATAAGTTACTATTCGTGCTTAATTGATTAGTATGTGTTGTTATACTTGTTTCTGTTGTAGTTACCCTTGATTGTAAAGCAGTAATGTCGGTATCATTACTTGAAATATTACCAGTATTAGTATTTATATTTGTTACATTGGTTGCTATGTTGTTGGTATGGGTGTTTAATGTTGAGTTTATAGTAGCAATGTCATTATCATTATTAATAATATTTTGTTGATTTGTTGCGATATTGGTTTCATTACTTGTAATATCAACAACAATAGCGTTTAAACTCGCATCGACTCTATTCAAATGTGCTTGATTACTTGAAATATCTGTAATATTTGTATTTATTTTTGTTAGATTACTTGAAATATTTGTTGTATTTAAATTTCTTTGAGACGTATTGGCACTTACATCTGTTATTATATTTGAAATTTGTGTAGTATGTGTTGTTATTGTAGTATTATTTGTGGATTGTTGTGCGGATAAAGATGTTACGCTATTAGAAAGTGTGGTATTGTTTGAAGCTATAGTAGATATATTGTTATTAATAGAATTTGTATTATTAGTTATTCTTGTGTTGAAAGCATTTTGTGAAATATCGTGTTTATTAGTTAATGTAATTAACGCATTAAAACTAACATCATGCGTGCCTAATTTGGTTATTAAACTACCGGATAGATTATTAGAATCGCCTACAATATCTGATATTTCTTTTAATGTATCTAAAGCGGCAGGAGCGTCTCCAACTACATTACTAATAGCATTAGCAATAGCTGTATTTGTATTATTTGATAAATCAATAATTGCTTGTTGATTAGCAAATATTTGTGGATAAGATGTTAATTGTCCAGTAACCCAAGTTTGTTTATGGATATCCCATTGTATAATATCATCTTGTTTCAATACTCTTTTACCGGGGAAATCGGCAATATCTGTACTTAAAATTTTACCATCCAAAGAACCTATTCTATCTTTTTCATGTTTTGATGCGTACATAGACATATATTAATTATTAACATAATAAATAATTAATATTTCTAAATTAGGCTATATTTTGCAGAGCAACTTTTTTCCATAAACCAGTTCCTGTACCAGTGCATATGTAAAGAAAATTGGAATCATATCTAATTTCACCGGCTGTTCCGGATGTATTTGAATCTGGTGCTGTGGAAGCATTTTTTATAGTATTTGTTTTTTCTGATTCACCATTAATATTCCCTATAATCGTAGAACTAAAAGTTTTATTACCTGCTATTGTTTCGTCGCCTGTTGTTTGAACGCGATTAGACAAAGCGGTTGTTACAGTTGTAGAGAAATTAGCGTCGTTACCTAAAGCACTCGCTAACTTATTTAATGTATTTAAAACAGCAGGCGCGCCATTTGTTAGCGTTGTAATAGCAGCTGCGTTATTAGATATATCATTTTTATTGGTGCTTATTTGATCTAAGTTAGCATTAGCCGTTACAGTTATAAAATTAAGTTTTGTAGAAATAGAAGATGCTAATTTATTTATAGTAACTGAAGTATTTTGAATATTGTCTGTTCTCACTTGATCATTACCAATATTTGATGTATTAACGCAACTAATATCTAACTTGGCATTTGTAATGGCATTGTCTGCTATTTTTGCAGTAGTAACATTGCTATCTGCTATTTTTACTGTTATGACAGCATCATCATTTATTTTACCACTTGTTATACCATTATCTGCTATTTTTGCAGTAGTAACATTGCTATCTGCTATTTTTGCAGTAGTAACATTGCTATCTGCTATTTTATCTGTTGTAACATTACCGTCTGCTAATTTTGATGCTGTAATATTACTATTCAAAATTTTGTCTGTTATTACAGAATTATCTTGTAATAAATTACTTGATATTTGGAGTGCTGAAATGTGTTTTGATAGAATGGTTGCGTTTGCTAATTTTGCTCCAGTAACAGCAGCATCAACAATATTGGATGTATCTACACAACTAATATCTAACTTGGCATTTGTAATGGCATTGTCTGTTATTTTTGCTGTTGTTATGGTATCATTTGAAATATTAGCCGCAATTACAGAATTATTCATTAATTTAGATGAAGTGATTGAATTATTAGCTATTTTTGATTCAGTAATAGCTCCGTTTTCTATTTTTGCTGAAGTCACAGAATTGTTTTTTAATTTATTTGTGCTTATTTCATCATTTAAAATATGTTCTTCTCTTACAGCATTATTTTCTAATCGCGTATCATCTATAACACCCAATGCCAATTTAGCACGTGTTACATTTAGATCCGTAATTTTATCAGTAGTAACGGCGTTATCTTTAATTTGTGTAGTATCAACGGAATCGGCAGCCATTTTATCTAATGTAATATTTGCTGTTTTAATTTTACTTGTAATTACACAATTTTCTTTTATCTGGTTAGAATCAACAGAATTATGTGAAAGTTTTGCATTAGTAATAGAGGAATTTGGTATTTTTGAAGCTATAATAGCATTGTCAAGTATTTTTACAGATGTTACGGCCGAATCAGCTATTTTTGTTGTAGTAACCGCAGAATTGCTAATATCTACAGTATCGAGAAGTCCAGGTGCTAAATGCTCACTATTTATTGCATTTAATGCAATTTTAACGGACGTAATATTTCTATCAGCAATTTTATTAGTGGTAACAGCGGAATTGCTAATATCCAGAGTTGTTACATTAAGCGGTGCTATTTTGTCTAAGGTGATAGCATTATCAAGTATATGTTCTGTTCTTACACAATTGTTAGCCAGTTCCAAATTTGTTATAGTACCCAAAGCAATTCTATCATTAGTAATAGTTCTCGAAGCAATCTGATCTTTTTCTATTGTATTATAAGCTATTTGATTTTTAGTAACGGAAAGAAGAGCTAATTTTTGAGTATGAACAGATTCATTTAAAATTTTTTCAACGGTGATAGCATTATTGGCAATTTTATCGTTAGTAATATTACTATCCATAATTTTTTGTGTAGTTACGGCATTATCTATTATTTTGCTTGTAGAAATACAATCGTCGGCCAATTTATTTGTAGGAATACTTCCAAGAAGTTTATCTTGAGTAATAGAACCTGCTAATTTAATATTGGTGATAAGGGAATCTTTTAATTTATCTGTAGTAATAGAGTCGTTTTTTATTTGTGTAGTATCAACAGAATCAGCAGTCATCTTTGCTAAGGTAATACTATTTGCTGATATTTTGTCAGTAGTAATTATACCATTGGGAATATGGTTAATTGTTAAAAATCCATTAGCTAATTTACTACTTGTAATACTTCCTTCTGCATATTTACTATTGGTTATATTACCATCTAAAATTTTAAGTGTAGTTATGGCATTATTATCAATTTTATTTGTAGTAACACAATTTGTATCAAGTTTATTTGTAGAAATACTATTATTTACAATTTTATCTATACTTACCGAACCGGCGGCTAATTTGCTACCAGTAATTGAACCGTCACTAATATGAGAAGTAGTGATTGCGTTAAGATTAATAGGTTGCGTTACTGTTAATAAATCAATGGTGGTAGTATGTTGATTTAATCTGGTAATTAAATCATTTGTAGTGCTACCTGGATTACCGATAGAATCGGCGATTTCTTTTAATGTGTCTAATGTATTTGGAGCACCTCCAATGAGATTATCTATGGCTTCATTTAATTCGGAAGTTGTCACAGCATCTTTTCCCGAGGTCACCCAATGTTGTTTATATTCGTCCCACATGATAAAATTACCATGAACGCGATTTGTTGGAAAATCTTTGATATCGGAACTCTGTAAATTTTGCGATGTCTGTTTTCTTTCTTGTCTCAAACGTGAAGAATTTCTAAACATATATTAATTATTGTTATAATTATTATTCAATAATTAATATTAATTTGAAGAAAATGGTCCTGAAACTCTTTGACTCTTTTCTATTATCATTGGTTCAGGTAGAAATACATTATTTCTTGAAAACCATTTACAATATTTACGTTTATTCATGGAGGGTTTTACATCAGGTTGTTTTTCTACTAAATTTGTAGAACCTATGCCAAATAAAGAACTTTCTATATCAGCAGCATTATTCGATAATATATGATTATTATAACCTGTTGTCATCATACCATTAACAATTCCTAAATCAGGTAAACAATTGTCATTATGTTTGCTTATCTTAATATCGGTTTGACAATTGGATATTCTATCGAATCTTTTTTGTTGTTCGCAATAATAACCCACGCCGTTTTTCATATTTGTGCTTGCCATAATATATTAATTATCAAGATAATAAATTGACCATTTCAATAAAATTTTCTTCGCTAATTTTATTATTATTGAACAAATCTTTCAAACATTTATGAAATGTTTCATAAAAATTAAATGAAAACAACATAATAATTACATAGTAGTCATCTAATTCAAAAGGAAGTTGAAATCCATATTCTTTGCCTTTTTTCAATATTGATTTAAATTCATCATTATCTTTAAATTTCTCATAAATAGCGTTTTGATTGTCTTTAATTAATGTGTCAGACCACATACTTGTGTTATTAGCACCTAAAAAAGCTTTTCTATAAGCGGTATCGCCAGAATCACCTTGAATATGCGAATAAGATACATCATATGAATAATTATACATTTATATAATGAATAATTATATGTTTAAATTATTTATTTCTTTTAAAATAATCCATGTCGCGCGTTAATTCTCTGGATGGTAATCCGCCTCTGATCCAACCATTAGCAGCTACTCCTTCAACAAGATTGGCAGGATTTTGAATAGTTGATTTTAAAGATGGAACAAGATCATCATCTCTATTAACCAATTGTTTTTCGGTGATAGTTTTACAGCTTTTTTTATCTAAAACACTTGCGCCTTGCATTAATTTGGATTCAAGAACAGGATTAGATGGACCTCTTCCTAAAAATGGAACAGTTAAATAAGGTCTTTCTTGTAAATTGATTCTACATTTTGGATTAGTTTGAGCACCACCAATTCTTAATTTTGAATCATTATCGACGTTACAACTATCGGTAACACCATATCCGCCATTATAAAATACATTGGGTTGAGAAGTTGCGAATTTGATCTGTTTTCCCATACCACAATCTTTTTCAAAAAAATTTTGGGTGATATAACTACCTTTTTTTTGGTTTTGTAAATCTTTTTCAGTAATACCACATGGATCTTGTCCTATTCTTGTTAAGCCATCGAAAACAAAACTATGGAGACTTGTCATATATTAATTATAAATATAATTAATTATTAGTAATTAATATATTATTATTAATTAATTTATAAATAATTAATAATTTAATAGTATATTTGCCCACCAATCTTTCTCATAGATTTATTACATTGTTCATCGTCACCACCCTTACAAGATGGCATATTTCCATAACAAAATTCAGCAAAACCTCTTTGATTATTTGGAATAGTAGTATTTGGCATTGAATGAAAATTTCTCATTTGATGCTCGAAAGCCAAATTATCTCCTAAATCTTGATATAATTTATTTCTTTTTATTGATTTATCATTTATTTTCTCAGCAATTCTCTTATTATATGATGGTGCTGCCATTTTTCGTTCAGGATTATCACTATAATCTGTCATTAAAACATTCATCATAGGATTTTTTTTAGTAGGTGTTGTAAAATTGTCATTAAAAACGTCTATAAATTTATCGGAATTTCTACCTTCAAATCCTTCTCTATAAGCACTTTCTTTTAAACTTTCTAATTGTTTTTTTTCATATTGTGTTTTATATAATATCACTAAAACGACCAAAGTTATGATAGATGTAATCAATAATTTAACAGATTGTGTAAATAAAAAACCTATTAATGTTAAAGTAATTATACTTCTGGCGATAGCATTCATTTTTCTTGTTAAACTCATTTTTTTATTTGGCCAAAATTCAAGTATATGTTCTTTATCAAATAAAACCAATGGATTATATAACCAAAATTCACTCATATATTAATTATTAATATTAATTATTTCGTAATAATTAATATATTAATTGTTTTTTTTCTTTTTCTTTTTCTTCTTCCTCTTCTTCTTTCTTTTTACAGGGGCATCTTCTTGAATAGGATTAATGTTACTTTTCTCTATTTTATTACCACCACCATAACTGGAATGAACAAATTTTTTAGCTTGTCTTTCAGCTTTCCTTTTCTCTAATTTGGCCCTCATTCTTTCTTTCATTTTTGCTGTTTTCATATTTTGATTTAATTTTGTTTCCATTGCTCCAAAATTCATATTTTTGGTGCTATTAATTCCCATTTTACTAAAAAGACCTTCCATACCTTTCATTCCAGGCATATTTTTCATCTTTTTCATTAAATCTGATGCTTCTTGCATTAATTCACTTTCTTTAATTTCACCAGATTTGATTTTTTGATCTAATTTACTACCTACTTTTTTTACCATATTCAACAATTTACCTGGATTTTTAAATAATTTACCCATAACATCATTAACATTTGTTTCTTCTTCTAAATCAATTGACATTTCTTTTGCTGTTTCTTCAGCAATTTCACTTGCCAATTTTCCTAATTTTCCATCCATTAATCCATTAATATGATTATTAAGATCATCGGGATTGGGCATATTAAAACCACTAACATCAAACATTTCATTATTAGATGAATCAAAATCAATACCACTTAAATCAAACATTTCTGTCATGTCTTTTATCGATTCTTCAATTTTGTTTTTTAAAACATCTTCATCAATTGCTTCAAATAATTTTGCGGTATCGCCAAAACATTCTTGATCGTTAATGTTTCCTGCAACAGTAAATAATACTAATTGTAGATATTTCCATATAGTTTCTTTTGTTTTTTCGGTTATATTTTGTTCAAAGAAATATTTAAAATCAATATTTGGTAAAAAACGCGTATCTCTTTCATCATCTTCAAACATTTCACCATTTTTATATAATATATCAAAGAAACGCGAGGGATAAATGTGACAACAATAAGTAAAAATTTTATTATCGCTAATATCACCGCTTAAAATTTTGTTTTCTTCGTCGGTAATAATATCTTCATATTCTGGAAAGGTGTTGAGCAAATCACTTAAAAAATCCTTCATAATTTTAAAAAACTCTGAAGGAGGTTTAATATTCTGGTATCTATTATTTGATTCAGACATTGAATATAATTAATACAAAAAAAATTATATTTAAACTGAAATTAACTATAATACATATTGCAAATTCTTGAGAAATTTTGAAAATATTTTATTAGTTTTTTTTGATTATCATTTTCTAAAGTCCGCGCAAGTTCTTTTATGGTTTCTATCCAATCTGCTTGTGACCTTGCTTCACTAGTATCCATTCCGCTTCTTTTACAATCTTCTATGTAATTTTTATTCATAAAAAAATCAATGTCACCTCTCACAATAACATCATAATAACGAGTATTAACAGCTTCGTTGTAGCTTCTAATCATAAGCTTGGGGTTAAATCTTTTTAATTGTTGTACTATTGTTAAACCGGTTTTAATATTAATATGTTTTGGATATACTTTCAACATGTCTAAATATAATTCTTCAACTTGTTCGGCAAAAACTTTAACTAAAACACTTTTTTGAACTTCCATAACTATAATATAAAATTAATAAATAAAATATGTTTAAATAGTTTAATTCAAATCAATGTTTTTATTTCTATTTTCTTGATATTCTTTTAATGCGTTTTCGCCCATTCTTTCCTTTACATAGTCTTCTGGTGGTGTATCTATTGTTATGGAATCGTTTATTTTTGTAAAACTATGCATTTGTCGTAAGCCACCATCTCCCTTTACTCCCATTTCATCAGAACTTTGGTCCAAATAAGAATAATTATCTGACATTAATGTTCCGGTTTCGTTCAAACTAAAAGATTTTGGTTCGCCATTGTAATTGGTGGCTTTTTTTCTTTCTTTATCCACTTGAGGGCGATAAAATTTTAGAATTTCTTCACCGAATAATGTTCTATTTCCATAATGTAATAATAATAATGCTGGAACTTGTTTAATAACATCAGGCATTAATATTTCTTGTCCATTGTCTAAAACAACATAAGTTCTACCATCTTCTCTCAGTTTTCTTCTATCAATCGGTAAAAAATGTATCTTTGCTTTAATTTCATCTGTTTTACTTAAAATTTTTAATAATTTATTACTATGTTCGCAATATTTACTGTAGTAAATTATTTGATTTTTTTCCTGTTTTTTTGGAACTATCGACATATGTTATAGAAGAAGGTATTTTTCATAAAATTTTTACATATTAATTAATTAAAATTGATTTAAATTTAATCGATTAGATATATATAAATAATGACTTCTAAAATCGTTGATCCTAAAGTTGATATATTGGGTAAAAAAAATGGTGTATATAAATTTACATTATCAAATACAAATGTTAGTGTTGCTAATTCTATTAGAAGAACAATATTAACTGATGTTGAAACGGTAGTTATTGACCCTGACAATATCAATATATTACATAATACAACTCAATTTAATAACGAAATACTTTGTCAGAGATTAGCATGCGTTCCTGTTCATATAAAAGACTTAAGTAAAAGTATTGATAATTTAATATTGGAGATAAATGTTCATAATGATGGTGATTATATTAAAGACGTTACTACTGAAGATTTCGTGTTAAAAGAAGCAACACAAGGACAAGCCCTTTCTAAAGAAAATCGCAATATTGTTTTTCCAAAAAATAAATTTACAGATGATTACATATTATTTTCAAGATTAAAACCAAAAATTACTACTGAAATACAAGGAGAAAAATTACATATTCAAGCGACTTTTAGAAAAGCAACAGCAAAAGAAAATGGTTCTTATAATATTGTTAGCACTTGTGGATATGGATACACAAAGGATTCTGTAAAAATTGAAGACGAAAGAAAAAAGTTTGAAAAAATCTTAGAAGAAAAAAATATAACCACAGATGATTTGAGTGATAAATTATTGAATTGGGAAAATCATACCAGTAAAAGATATTACAAAGAGAATTCTTTCGATTTCACTTTAGAAAGTATAGGTATTTGGACAAATAGAGAGATTGTGCAAATGGCTTGCGATATTATTATAAAAAAATTAACAAAAATCAAGAAAAAGCTCGACGAAAGTCAAATAAATATTGAAGCTTCAAATACAGCATTGAAAAATGCTTTTGATGTTACATTAGATGACGAAACATATACAATTGGAAAACTAATAGAATATGTTCTACATTATGAGTATTTATTAAATAAAAAGGTTTTATCATTTGTAGGATTTTTGAAGCCACATCCTCACGATTCTCATTCTATAATAAGATTGGCATATAATTCAGATGACAATACTATTGATTATATTCAAGATCTATTGAATACATCTATTACTATCGCACAAAATATTATCTTAAGTATTAAAGAACAATTTAATGACTAATGGCATTTTCCAAATCTATCTTATCCATTTTTTTATTCATTACATTAAAATCCGCATTTACTACATGCATCAATCTTGGTGGTTCTAAATTATTTATATAATCTATAACCACTTTCATATTAACATAAGAACCTGAATCTTTCAAGTCATTTTTATATAATTCATGTAAATAATACATATGCGTTTTAAATTTATAATCATATTCTTTTAATGGTTTATCTTTTTTTATATAGCAACTAATATAACATTGATATAAATTTTTTGTATATTTATGTAGTACATTTCTTAACTTAGAAAATTCGGCATTTTCCTCTGGATAAAAATTCAAATATTCTCTTACAAGATTATTTTTCCTTAAATTGTAATATCTATATTGTATTTTAGGATTATTACCTTTTAAATGTCTTACATATTCATAATTTTCGTTTCTAAATTTAATCCTTTCACCATTTAAAGGTTCGTGTAAAATATACCCCATAAAAAAATACGGCGCTTTATTCAAATTTTCAATAACATAATCTATTGATAATTCCCATCTTGTTGGCAATATTACATTTTCTGTTTTCACAATATTATGAATCATTTTATAAAAATTTTCGCGTTTAAATTTATATACTTTACCATCTTTTCCACATTTCGTTATATCTACCAAGACAACTCTATTTTTTTGTATTGGTGTTACTATTCTATTTTTTGAATGTTGTAATACAAATGTATAACAAAAATTTTTATCTAAGTGATCAAATTCGATATTTTGAGAATTTAATGTTGATAAAAATAGACTACGAAATGTTTCACCTTGTGGTTTATATGAACATTTGGCACCGATATTACTGCGTGTTGTTATTTCCCAATCGTTTATTAAATCATACCAAAATAAATTTATCATCGTTCCCTCGAAAAATTCTTCGAAATGATATTTTTCATCTCTATTTGAATTTAATTCATCGCTTACTAAAACAGATTTTTGCGGAAAATAAGATATTACTTTATTGTCTGATTTATCATATACAAGAGAACGATAACGACCCAATGTTCTATAATTATGTTCATTTAATTTTTCTTTATTATATTTAATTATTACCAAATTTCCATCATATTTATCTATAACTTTAAAGTCAGTGTTTGATTCTTTTACAATGTCATTTAACTTATAAGTATTTGTATTTAAATCATAACAAATTACAGGTTCAACCATTTATAATTAATTTATTAATAATTATTTAAGTAAATTTATTAAATAATTAATCTTCTATAAATATAAGTAATATGCAAAATGAAAATTATGAAGACGTTTCGTTAGAATTAGGTGCAGTTATAAAAATAATTTCAGAAACCAATAGCACGTATCATAATAAATATTTTTTAATAGATTATTTAGATAATGATAAAATAGTGATAGTTGACCAAAGAAAAATTTTAAGAAAATTAAGTATAAAAGATGGAGTCATAGAAGACAACTCAATAACGCAAATTATTTTAGTTGACCGACCGGAACATCCGGGATTTGCAAAACAAAATGGTATGGAAATAGGAACATTTTGGTCCATTCATTTTGGATTCGATGGTGGGGAGATTGTTAAAGGTAAAATTGTAGGATTAGAGAACGATCAAATAGAATTATTATCACCACAATATCCAGACGCACCCTTAGTTATAGATTTTCAATATAAAGGTATTCCGCAAAATTTGAATATAATTTCAATTAAAAAATGGAATAAAGAAGAAAGTGATGAAGAGAAGGATGAAGAAGAAGAAGAAGAAGAGCAAAAATACGATGATGATGAATTTGAAGGTATAATAGATATATTGGACGAAGATTTAATACCTGACCAAATATTTGATAGTAAAGAAATAGAAGATAGTTTAAAAGAAGATATTATTTCAGCAGACAAAATAAAAATTATTGAAACGGATGTTACCGTTACACAAGTAAAAACAAGATCCGAAAGAGACAGAGTATTCGATATTGATTATCAAGTTGATGACCTTATGGATAATTTATTGGCAAAGATAAATATTAATAATAGAAATGAATCAAATAATAATAAAATACATTTGACTATTGAACGATATTTGCAACTAAGAAAAAAGCACTCTGTTTTTGACGAGGATAACTATGTTACAGAGCCTATTATTAAAACAAAAAATCATAAGCCACTCATTGAATGTTTGTCCAAATTTAATAAGAATCATGAATGGATAATTCCTATTGTTCGACACAGAAAACAATTATCAGATATACAAAATATATCGGATGTCGAAGATGATGTTATTATGAGAACAACCGAAGAAAATATAACAGAGCTTATGGACGCACAGGATAATATGTATAATGATATTGTTCCCGATGGAGTTAATAAGTATTTATATATATATGGTAAAAAATACAGCAATATAGAAAGTTCTTTTAATAAAGACAATACGATAATAGAACAAAATGTAAATGCCGATTTTTTTACAGTAGTAGATAATTTGAATAATTATAACTCTTCTGCTATTCAACAAATAAGCAACTTTGAAACTTGTATTGATGATTCCAAAATACTAAAAGATGACGCAATAATTAATGTTACAGATATTAAATTTCAAACACAAACATATAACTCATCATACATGACGCCTTTTTATGATAAACGTGAAGGGAAAAACGCATTTTTTAAAGAGTTAGTTAGTCCTGATAAAATTTCATTGATGGGGTTTATTGTTTTGCCACATTTAATAGAATATTCAAAGTTGTATTTAAAAAATACAAATCTATATAAACGCGCAATACTTAATAATGATAAACACGATTATTTTAAATTATTTCGATTAATGAGAAATAATAATAGGTTTATGGGTAAAAAATTACTATACGATAATGATAATAAAAAATCTTTCCATAAACAATTCTTGAAAAAAATTACAGAATATAGATTTAAGGACAATGAAGAGTGGAATGATAAAAGTACAGAAGATAATATTGATAATTATAACAATTTTTTAGAAAGTATTTTCCCAAACACTCGTGAAATCATAAAAAAAGTATACACTGATTTAAGTAATAATTTTATAAGAATAACAGATTATGGACAGTTAGTTGACCAATTAGAACCATATAAGATTTATGAAGACGATATCGAACTATATCATTACATTCAAATACAAAAATCATTAGAACATTCAAGAAAAGAATACTACAAAGATATTGGTTTTACATATAATTCGTTGAATCAATACTATATGGATTTTAAATCATACAATTTACCTTCTATATTTTTCGACTATTTTAAGGATAAAGACGCATTTAATGGTATAGATTGCAAATGTTATAATTTTGATGAGACCGAAACAGATACGCAATATTTAAAGAAAGTAATAAATATTGATAATGGTAGAGCTTTTAATAATTGTGTTTCGTTATATGATATTAATAACATTAATTATGAAAGTATTCCTGATAAAATTGAAGCATTAAAGGCTGACATACAAAATATTAAAGATACTATGGAGGATGGTGGTGATTGTTCTTTAAAACCTAAAATATTGACAAAAAAGTTCAATAATTTTGAGTCATTGAGGAAAGAAGATAAATTAGATGTATATTTCGATAAAGTGTATGATGACACACCTTATGATATTATTGATGAAATGCCACATTTGAAATATATGGAAGATAAAATACAAAAGAAAAGACTATTGAAAGACCATTTAATGAATATTGTTGGATTGGAGGAAGAAAGAGCAGAAAGAGATTCGGATTCTATGATAAATAAAAAAAAGAAAATCATTGATGGTGAGTATGCTCTTGTAGATATTGGCGAATATCAATATAGATATTATATTCGAAAAAATCAAAAATGGGTATTGGACGATACTTTAAATGATTTATCACCAGAGGAACTTAATTTTGTGAACTGTAATATGAAAAGAAAATGTATGAGTATAAATAATAAATGTTTGAATATAAAAGATCAAACAGGAAAATTACAAGAAGAATTAATTGCGGAGACTATTGAAAATATTGAAACAGATATGCTTGAAAAAATAAACGTTATTAAATCCAATCTTGAAAAAAACATAAAATATAATATCGATAATTTGACTCTTCTTAGAAAACTTAATACATATAAGAAATTGAATTATGATATAAAAAGAGTTAAACTGTCAAACGACATTGATTTGGAAGAATATGATCAAAGTCCTTATATCGAAATTAGAGATAAAGTATTGACAGAATATGATGAATATAAAAAATATGATAATATTATTAAATTTGTAGATGAATTTTGCAGAAGTTATTCAAAAATAAAAAATGAAGATCCAAATTGGTTTTATTGTAAAAAATCCGATGATGATGGCGTAAATAAATCAAATAAATTATTACCAACATTTTTTTATGAATTGGCAAATGCTTATATGAATGATACATATCAAGAAACTATGCAAAAAATAATAGATGAAAGGGGAACAAAAAGCGAAGAATCAAATGATAAATATGTAGATAAATATAGTGGTTTTGTTATTTCTACAGTATTATATGAAGAAGAACAAAAATATGAGAAATCGGGACAAAAAATAATAATGAGAGAAATTATTGACACAACCGATGAAGATGCGGTTGAGGCTCAAAAGAATATTTTATTGAGAGAAGAAACTCCTCAACAGAGAATGAGCAAAGATGAAAAAATGATTAAGGACGTATTAACTACATATGATAATATTTTTGGTTTTAATACTAAAAATAAACATGAATGGATGCATCAATATGTTAAAAGGTTAATAAAAGAATCCAGACAAAGAAAAACAGAATTTGATAAAAGAACGGAGGAGATGAAAAAGGAAAAGAAAGATCCAAAATATTCAAGAAATTGGACAAAATATCATCATAAGTTTATATTTAAAAGCGTATTGGCAGTATATGCTGTTGTAATACAAACATCAATACCGCATATCAAACAAGGAAATTCGATAACACCATGTCAAGTAGATTTGGATGGATTTCCTATGGGAAAAGATTTGGGATTTTTAGAATATTTAACATGCGCTACATTAAAATTACGAGTAAATAATAAAGAAGAACCATGGAATTGTTTAAAAAAAATAAAGAAAAAGAAGGACGTAAAACCGGAAACAACAAAGTTCGCAAAAGAAATTAAAGATTGGATTGTAAAATATTTTATAAAGAATGTTGAAATTAAAGCAATGATAGAAACGAAAAAAACTTATATGAAACAAAAAGATAAGAAAGTAACAACAAAAAAAATTGTAAATACATGGGAGAATTTTTTACCACCATTGATAAGAACACAAGTTCGTAAAATTGAAAAAATGGGAGATGGTTACGATAATAAAATATTAAAATCTTATAGTAATGTGTCTAATGAATCTGTAGAAAGATTAAATAAATTAAAAAGCAAGATTGATTTATATTCGCATGCGATTATTGAGTCTTTACAGAATGTAATAGATAAACAACCATTAATTTTAAAAACAGAGGATGATGTTCCATATACTGAAAATAATTGTTGTAATGATGATAATGTATTAAATACATATGAATATTTTGTTACATTAGATGATACAATTCAAAAATACAACGAATTGGTAATCGAATATAAAAAAGTTTTATATAAACACAAAAGAATAGTTACGCCCCCATTATTAATATCGGAAATAGATACACGTAAAGAGAAATCTATTCATTCAACCATATTTTCAGAATCTACAATATATTTATCTTTTATCAAATATTGTTATTTTAATACCGGAATACCATTGAATGAATCATTAAAACAATTATGTAATAAAAATATAAGCGAAATTAAAAAAATAGACACAATACAGGATAAAATAGATATACTAAAAAGCGAAGGACATAATTGGAACGATGAAGCTTTAAAACAGTTATTGTTATATGTATCAAGAAGAAATGTGGAAGAACAAAACATGAAAGAAGAGGATTCAAGTATTATTTTTGATAAAGCAAGCATTCTTTCATCAAGGAGACAAATATTTGAAAATTGGGTATCTTCAATGAGAATGAATAAAACTACATTTTTTGGATTAGATGAGTTATTGCCAATTATGGAAAGATTGTATGATACATACGATGTGGCCAAGTCTGAAAAAGAAAAAAGTAAAAGAGATATAGATTTTACAGATGAAGTTATTGAAGGAATTAATTTTATAAATAAAAAACTTTCAAAGAAAATAGTAAGTAAATTGAAGACAATAGAAAAAACAAAACACGCAATGAATTTTATACAAAACCTTCAAGAATTTAATCTACGCGGTGAAGATTTGTTTATGTCTAAGGATGACGAAACACAAATATCATTGTCCAATTTAATCATTACAATGATTAAAGATATGGTGATTGTATATCCTTATATTATCAAGAATGGGACCGATAGATTTACTGAAAAGAAACTTATGAAAACAATGCCTGAACATTGGGGATTTGGGTCAAAAAAATTTAGTTTCAGTCATAAAAATAATATAATTAAGTCTATGGTCTCATTAAATAAATTAGAAAAATTTTCTTGCGATGAAAAATGTAAAGTCGTAATGGGTGCGATTGAAAAAATAAAGAAAGATATTCTGGATTTTATAGATTTAATGCCATTTTTAAGTAATATAGGAGACAATAAAACAATTTTTAATGGAAAAGTTTATAATGCGGTGATTACTAATGTATTTTACAGCACGATTCTTTTACATTATGAAATTGTTAAAGATATAATATCAAATAAATATGATAAAGATGACCCAAATCAAGAAAGTGAACTTTATGGCGAATTGGAGGATTATGAATTAATGGTGACAAATATTATTAATACTTATCTTAATATTTTTAAAGACACAAAGAAAATGTTGGATAAAGATCCTGAAACAATAAAAAACGATGTATTAAAAGAAAAAGAGATTGAGAAAGAAAATATAAAAGATCAATTTAATCGATTGGATGAAGAAAATAGGAAGATTGAAAGAGAATTGAAAAAGCACAAGTTGGGTGAATGGAGTATTGGATTAAGTAAAGCTATTTTCCAATATGACCCCGATATGTATGATAGAGAATTACAACAACAACAAAGAATTAATGAAATGCTTAATCAAAACGGTGTTAATTTATCGCCTGGGGAACAAAATACAGAAGGTAACATGTTCTCAGGTTTAAGTGACGCCACTACAAATTTATTAATTGAACAACAAGGCGAACACGAGATACATAATGAAATGTATGGAATGATGGATGATATGGGAGACGAAGAAGACATGGATGGTAGAGACGATCTTTATTAATATTAATAATATACTTAAAGAATTTTTGATTTATTATATCCACTATGAGTGAAA
>MDSX01005130.1_pt1 | contig 23946 bp, 24 predicted proteins | sample 811141 | NCBI WGS metagenome assembly MDSX01 (sample SAMN05326642, study PRJNA326480) | marine metagenome | isolation source: seawater | place: Atlantic Ocean: South East | collected 2010
AGGCGAGATTCCCAGATGATAGCCAAACCTGCGGTATTGATGTGGAGGCTGTTGCTGAGAGAACCAAGATCCCCGGTCCTGTGTCCGTGGTGGCGATCTCTCTAGAATAGTAATGCCATTTTTGCAAAATTGCCCTTCAGTGAGACTCATGCAGGATAGATACGCTGATAATTTGTCATGGCCTTTTCATACCATACCGTTCGTTACCGGAATAATTGGGCTCTTAATCGGAAGCTATCTAGTGGAGCCATACGGACCGTTGGCTAAGACGATATTTCCAGCGACCTGCCTGATTGTGGGAGGATTCGGGGGTTTGGTGATTCTTGGAAACATCTCTGATAAGGTTAGGGAAAGGTGAAGGCTGTTCGCAGACGGTTCTAGCCTAACCAGATCTCCACTACTCTGTAAAGTAAATTCGATTTCTTACGTCGTGTTAACTCGCGAATCTTCCGTTTTGAAAATCTGAAAATGCTTGGTGAATCTCTTCTCTGGTATTCATCACGAATGGGCCGTACCTCTCTACTGGCTCGTTCAATTCGGGTCCAGCTAGAATTAGGAACTCGGATCGGGAAGTGCATTGAATGGTAATCTCTTCTCCTTCGGATAGTATTGCCAACTCCCCATTCTGAATCGCTTGCCTGGTACCGAGGCCAAAGGGGAGTGGTCTGGTTCTGACACTCATCTTGTTCTCGATTAGAATCCCACCGTCGAAGACATAAATCATCCCATTCAAATCTGATTCAATTTTTTGTACTAGCTTGGTACCTTTCTCCATCTTGACATGGATTAGTGTGATTGGAATTACAGTATCGATATTGGAAGATTCACCCAAGCATTCGCCAGCAATTACCCGTGCCCATACCCCGTCTAGTTGGATAGTGGGGGATTCAGATTCGGGAACTTCTTGATACCTAGGTTCCATCATTTTGTTAGCAGCGGGAAGATTCACCCAGATTTGAAATCCATGAGTCTTCCCCCCAGTCTTGAAGAACTCGTCGTGCGGCTCTTCACAATGTATGATTCCGCGCCCAGCGGTCATCCACTGAACATCCCCAGGGTTCAACTCCCCGGTGTTCCCCTCACTATCTTCGTGCCTCATCCTCCCGTCGAGGAGGTAAGTGACCGTCTCGAATCCTCTGTGAGGATGCCATGGGGCTCCGACTGCTTCACCTGGTCCATAGTCTACCGGTCCCATCTCGTCGATGAGTAGAAACGGGCTCAGGACTTTGCCCATATTGAACGGTCGACGAACCTTGAAGCCACCACCTTCGCGGACTACATGGGTAGGGACGATTTCTACGACACTGCGCATGGTATTCCATTATGTGGACGGGATATAATCACTAGTTTTGGGCTTAAACTGGTACACAGATGTCATCAACGTGGTTCGGATCCGAATTCCCACCAATTCGGGCCATCATCGACTTTCTCTCGTGATTTGTACTCCCGTTCAGATGAAGTGTGTTGAGGAGTTATTTCCTCATCACTTGATGATTCTTTACTCGGTGCAGGGGCGCCGGTGATAAACAAGATCAGCCCAATCATGGCAGAAATGGCGGGATATTTCCATAATTCCCTGAAGAAGTCCACTTCTTCTGGTCTGGGGTCGTCTAAAAGTCGGAATATTCCAAAAATACAAAAAATGGTCCAGAATGAAATCAAGAAGAATCCGACAAACCTCCTAAAACTAGGGTAGAAAAAGAGCAGTTCCAGCATGATACATCGTTATTGGTGTGATTTACAATCCTTCTGGAATTGACAGGTATTCTCAAACTCGGTTAACTGTATTTGCTATGACGGGTATTCGCGACCTAGGTCCTTTGAGCGGTCCATCGCTGCTAGGATAGCTTCGATTACGAGGCGCGTGTAATGGTGCTCCTCGAGATATGAGATTGCGGCATCAGTTGTACCGCCCCGGGATGTTACCGCCTCTCTGAGGGTCGTTGGATTAAGATCGGAGTCCATTGCAAGCTGAGCAGCGCCGAAGACGGTCTGCAAGACCAGTCGTTGGGCCATCTCCGGGGGAATCCCCATCTCTACCCCGCTGCTAATCATAGCCTCCATCGTGTGGAATACGTACGCTGGCCCTGTTCCGCTGAGGGCTGTGACTGGGTCCATCAGCTCTTCGGGCACCTCGAAGGATACTCCTACCGCACCTAGTACCGCTTCCACTCTCTCAAAGTCCGAATCAGAGGTGTGTGAGCCACCACAGAATACGCTTACTGCTTCCCCTACCAGGGCAGGTAGGTTCGGCATCACTCGAATAACAGATGTTTTGCGTCCTAGTCTCTTCTCTATCGATTCGGTGGTTACTCCTGCTGCGATACTCATAATGGTCTGATCGGCATTAATCGAAGGCGAGATGTCATCTAGCAGAATTGGTAGGTTCTGGGGCTTCGCTGCTAGGACGACGAGTTCAGCAGACGCAGCCACTTTAGCGGCATTTTCTCCATCCACGACTCCGAGATCTTCGCACAGACGATCGACCAGGACCTTGTCGAGATCACAGATGATGACCGCATTAGCCGTCTCAGTCTCCCGATCGATGATACCACGAACCAGAGCGGCACCCATGTTGCCCACTCCGATGACGCCAACTGCAAACTGCTTGTCTTTAGTCACGAAACGCTAAGAAAGGACATCTTATTTCACACTGACTAACTTACTAGAGCGATTACTAACCTAAAAACCGGCCTTTATTGCGATTAAGACCAAGAAGGCGAATAACACAGAATCTAAAATCAATCCCAGCCGGAGACCTTTCTTTGTGGATTCTTTAAACACTGAAGTCTTCAGAAAAGGAGTTTGATTGCTCTCCTTTTCCATGTCTTTAATTCGGGCGTGAGATTCTCAGGAATTAAGTTGAGCTCTTCAATGCATTGAATGCGGTATTGACATGAATGGCAGTACCCAAAGATAGGGCATCTTCATCAACTTTGAACTTAGGGTGATGAACGCCATATGCTTCTATTTCTGGGTTCCCAACGCCGATGAAAGAAAAACATCCAGGGATCACTTGGGTGTAGTATGAGAAATCTTCCCCACCCATTATCGGCCCCATTTCTGCGACTCCTCCCTCTCCAAGAATGTCTTCTGCTGCAGACCTACTCAGCTTCCAACAATCGGCATCGTTTACAGTGGGGGGGAAATCATTTCCCGGGAAAGTAACTTCTGCATCGCATCTATTGGCGGATGCTATCGATTGAGCAACCTCTTTGACTCTTTTCTGTAATTCATGAATGCCTTCGCTCGTCAGTGATCTTATTGTACCTTGCAACTCCATTGTGGGCGGTATCACATTGGTTGCTGTTCCTGCATTTGCCATGGTGATGCTGATTACTCCTGATTCCAAGGGATCTAGCTCACGGGAAATTAATGTTTGAAGTTCGACAACTATCTTCGCCCCTGTGACTACCGGATCTACAGTAAGGTGAGGCATTGCTGCATGACCCCCATTCCCTCTAACTAAAATTTTGATTGATGAAGTGGCCGCAAGAAGTGTGCCTTCTCTTGATGCCAGAGCTCCAACAGGCAATTTATCAGTGACGTGCAATCCAAAAATTTGCTCCACCTCGGGATTTTCCAGGACACCCTGTTCCCTCATCATTTTCCCTCCTGCCCCGCCCTCTTCTGCGGGTTGAAAAATAAGTTTGATCGTACCTTCGATAGTGTGTTCGTTTTGTTTCAGGACTTTTGCTGCTCCTAGAAGCATTGCAGTGTGGCAGTCATGGCCGCAGGCATGCATTTTGCCATCGATTTCACTTCTAAAGTCGACATCTGCTTCTTCATGAATTGGTAAGGCATCCATGTCCGCCCTTAATGCAATACACGGACCATTTCCATTTCCGATGGACCCGACAACACCTGTTATGGCTATGTCTTTTTCATATGAGATTTCTAACTCTTTCAAAGTATTCTGAACGAGTTGGCTTGTCTTGAACTCCTCATACATCAGTTCAGGATGACGGTGGATCGTTCTTCTTTTTTCTACTATCCATTGATGGATTTCCTTGGACTGTGAAAGTATCTCACTGGTTTGCATATATCATAAGATGATGCACTAATATTAGAATTCTGTCAACTCCTTACGACTGCATGACCACTCCGGAAATTGAATTATCTCCAAAGAGGCTTAGCCAATTCAGCATGCACAACTTCAATTGGGCCATGATGAACACAACCGCGTGGAACAGAGGTCGTTGAGCTCATTAAGATGGAAAAGCCAGTTCCTAAATGAGACCCCTGGGGACAAAGAGATCGGAGGTGGGCCTAGGCAGGTACATGCAGCATGCTGGTCGAGGGTTTGTCCTGAACCCATGCCGAATCCGATACTTAGGATGTGGTCAAATGAGACTGCTAAGGAGCTTGGCCTAGAAATAGCGGAGCCGGAGATTCTCGGTGGCAATAAAATGGTTGAAGGCATGGATACATACGCCCAGAGGTATGGTGGGTACCAGTTCGGAAACTGGGCAGGACAGCTAGGGGATGGGAGAGCGATTACCCTCGGTGAGGTGGACACCGGTAACGGACTCCTCGAGCTACAGCTTAAGGGATCGGGTAGAACACCATACTCCCGTTTCGCCGATGGTAGGGCTGTACTGCGTTCTTCAATCAGAGAGTTCCTTTGTAGTGAGGCGATGCATCACCTCGGAGTGCCCACAACACGAGCGCTTTCCCTAGTGACCACTGGTGAGAAAGTTATGCGGGACGTTATGTACGACGGGAGGCCTGCACCCGAGCCTGGAGCAATAGTCTGCAGAGTGGCTGAGAGCTTCATCCGCTTCGGTAGCTTCGAGATCCACGCCATGTCGGGAGATTTCGCAACCCTGCGTATACTGGTTGAAAACACGATCAGACGGCATTTCCCGAGGCACTCCTCGGACACTGACGAGGGGCTTGTCGAATGGCTGAGGGAGGTTGTCGAGAGGACGGCAGAGACCATCGCCCACTGGATGCGCGTCGGATTCGTACATGGCGTCCTGAACACCGACAACATGTCCATCCACGGACTTACCATTGACTACGGTCCCTATGGTTGGTTGGAGGGTTTTGATCCGGGCTGGACCCCAAATACAACTGATGCTAGAACAAGGAGGTACAGGTACGGACAGCAGGCACAGATCGGGGCTTGGAACAGTTCTCGCCTCATAGAAGCCATCTCTCCGCTGATGGAGGACACAAGGAAACTCAATGGAATCCTCGGCTCATACCACGAATCCTACAAAAGGCACAGTAGCATGATGTGGGCAGAAAAGCTTGGGCTTGGAGTATTTGAGGAGGAGGACGGTGAGCTAGTCACTGAACTCACATCCATTCTCCAGATGACTGAGACCGACATGACGATTTTCTTCAGAATGTTATCATCCGTTGATGGGCCAAATGTGGAAACCCTGCTACCTGCCTTCTATGAGGAGGGGGAGATCCCATGGAAAGAGTGGAACACGTGGCTGGCGCGGTGGTGGGACCGAGTGGCTGGAAGCCCTGATAGGGTTGCGATGCTCCGGTCAAATCCCAAATTCGTAATTAGGAACTGGATGGCCCAATTGGCGATAGATGCAGCAGAGAAAGGGGACTACTCTGTGGCTGTGGAGTTGTACGAGATGCTCAAGAGTCCGTACGGTGAACAGATTGAGTATGACGACAAGTGGTTCAAAAAGCGGCCTGAATGGGCTAGGAACCGAGTCGGTTGTTCAATGCTATCCTGCTCTAGCTGATTTTACGAATGGACCCGTTCTTCCCATAAGGAATCACGTGGGGAAGTGGCATCGGAGTATTAGTCTGGGCCTCCTATCGTTACCGAAAATCGGTTCTCGGTAGATCGCCTTTCGGTCCAGGATGTTTGATTTCCCCAAAGCTCCTACTTCCTCCTGTTACAAATGGAGATTCCACAGTGGTTCATCATATCCCCGTTGTCTAAATTCGCCTCACAACGGTTGGCTTACCTTTTGCGTGCAAAGAAGAGATGGCGTTCTCACTAGCACCGGTCTGGGCAAATGGGCCTCGTGTAAACTTGGCCATTTGCTGCCTAAAATGGCAATCTGTCTCGAAGGAAGTCCAGCACGTTGAACATAGGTCCAGCGTATGATCCAACCATCGTTAGTATGTATCTAATCATAAAAATGGCCATCGACATGTACATTATCAAGGCGCGTTTTTTTTGTGGAATTATACATTATGAAGGCGTGTTTTTTTTCCAGAATTATACATTATGAAGACGTGTTTCCAGAGCGGGTTGTGAGCCTCGTAGATTTACGGCCTATTTCCGTTTACCAATCAGATAGGGACGATTGTACAGGCTTTCGCTCAAACTCTTGACTCATGATAGAAAGATGCATGTTGGATACTGCTCTCGCTGCAGAGTCGAGCGCCGCTCCGGCGGATCCTATTTCATTCCCGAATGCGTCACCGATGAATGAAATTCCGTCTCTGGATATCACAGAGCCTGGGCCCGAGGATGCTCTGCTATAGCGCCACTTATGTGATTTCCATCCCTCGTCGGTGAGGCCGATCTTTTCGGTGATTTTTTTTGTCAATGAATCATTGTCAAGGTCAATCATCTGATGGCTGATTTCTGGGGAAAGCTCTACGAGTGCGCTTATTTCGTCCACCTTGTGGATGTTGTAACCTTCTGGAGAGTTCTTTAATGGTTTTTCACAAGGCCCCCAGGCAACTATGCATGGCAAGCTCTGCCCCTCGATCTCTAAGTCTATTTTCTTTCCAATATCAGCTGCCTGCTCTAGTGGTACTGCCACAATTACTCTATCGAATTTAGAAGAGTGGCTTTCGTGGTTGTGCTCCGATGTCACCATAATCCCATCTTCCAAGAATTTCACATTACATACCCTGTGTCCTTGATGGACCACTGACCCTTCCGACAAGTGGGCCAACAAATCTGGCATGGGTAGTATTGGGACTAGGGAGTTACCCTCACGCTTGACCATCCCAATGGACTCCCATTCGATGCTGAATCTGTTCATCCATTCTGGTATTGAATCTAGAGATCTTGCTCCCAAATTCAGTAAGGCCCTTCTGTCGGTCTCCCAGCCTGTAAGCCTTCCACCTAGATTGGACCCCTTATCCCAAATCGTGACATTGTGCCCCAAATCGGAGAGCAGTCTCGCGGCAAACATTCCCGACAGCCCCCCGCCGACAATTCCTATTTCCAATATCCCCCCTACTGTGGCCCTATTTGTTATTTTGAGGTACGATTGCATGTCAATTCGTCCCGCATGAATCGCTGTAGGCCTTTTTCGGATTTTCCCCATCACCGGATCAGGAGGACCGAACGCTCTGTCGAAGAGTCCGAAACACCATTGGACACCGGCAATTGAGCTGGGGTCTCTACCGTCTAGGGCGAATCTGTCGTTCATTTCCAATGCTAAGCGCATTGCTTCCCGGGGATCCTCCCTCCAGCCTGCGAATGCCTTGCCCCAAGTCATCCTAACGTTGTTGTGCATGGAACCGTGTCTTAGCAGCCCTGTTTGGGCTGAATCCCATAGGAGGTCCCCCGAGCGTCCTCTCTCCAGCTCAATGGGAGATTTTTCTGAGATTTCTAGTCTTCTTGTATTCCATGATTCGATCGCCCAACTAGGGATGTTGGACCACTCTTCTGGATTTCTGATCGCGTGAGCATGGTGTTGGGCGTGCTCTCTGAAAACAAGCATCTCATCGAGGAACTTCACTGCTCCCTTCCCCCCGATGGATGCAGCGTCCCTTACTATCCTCAATACAGAAATCATACCATAGTGGATCCATGGGGACATCCCACTCACTCCGTCGATTATTGCCGCGTTATTCCTTTTGGTATGGTAGCTTCTGATTCCCGACTTACACCAATTTTCCCAGCGTTCTATCGCATGTGATGTGCCCCCTCTGATCTCGGTTACAGCTACGACAGTAGGATCGATGTCGCACTTGGAGAGGAGTTCCACTCCGCCATCCTTTGATAACTCGAATCGGACGTCTACAGGTTCGAAGGGAGGTTCCCATGATTCTGGCATCCTCAGAGGCTTGTGCCTCACAAGTGGCCAGTTTCTTGTCAGGCGTTTACGCATCTCATCCTTTGTTGCATCTCTAAATCTGAATGGCCTGTCTTTCGATTTGCCATAAACAGGTCTCGGCAGAACGCAGTGTGAGTCAACCTCCACTAGGCAGCAGTATTGGCTAACCTTCTCGGTCCAATTTTTCCATGGTTGGAGATCTGCCATGTCAGTGATCACTAGCCCAGATTGCATCGCTAATTCGAGAAGATATGGCCCTCTGAGGCCCTCCCTCGAAACGTGCACAATATGATCGACCCCGATAGATTCCGCCATGTCAGCCACATCTGCCGCTCCCTCTAGCAAAAATCTGTGATGTCTGTATGATGCGTACGGGTATCTCTCATCTATGCCGTGGTATACGAGAAGAGGAACCCCAAGAGAATTCGCTAGATGTCGGGCAGTATCGAATGTGGGGCTCTCCTCCAACCTGATTGCAGTACGCATCCAGTGAATTACGAACGGGGGTTTATCGATAATCTGGGAGCGAAAGATGCACCTCTCTGCGAGATGCACCGGTAAGTCTGAGGTATCGAGCATGACCACAGTCTTCCCGTCAATCATTTCAATTGTCGTTATTTTTTGCGATTAAAGAAAGGCCCGTAAATTGATAGAGGATTCATAGAGTGGGATGTTATGAGATTTCAATGGATGTAAGGCCGATAGTAAACGCGGTGAGAATATTTTTCTTCTTTTTAATCATCTTGTTTGTCATCTTCAGCAGGACGTCAATGCTCAGAGATAACCCCCTGAGTGGAATATTGGGATGAGTTAGCTTTCCTTACTGGCTCGTCCAATCAAGGCAATACTGATGAGTGCACGCTGGAGGGTCAAATAGGAGCTTACTTTCTGGCTGGATAACGTCGATTATCAGATTCGAATCTGGTCCCTCTGAAATCTGAACTATCGAGCTGGTTGAAGCTGGCAGGTAGTCCTCACCAGTGCTCGCTAGAGACAGCCTCAGTGTGTGCCCGGCCTCGATCTGGGCATCTATTGCGAAGAATTCCATTTTGGCATTGATGTTCTCAAAGACGGGGAGCCAAGTTTGCTCCTCTACCCCTCCTTCATGGTACCTAAGGTCCATGATGGCATGACCGATGTGAATGCAGTCACCATCATCTGAACAATCCTCCAACAGCGCATATATTTGACCTCCTAGTGTAGCAGTATTCACATCTATGTGGAGCCTTGGAAGTCCGGAAATCCATACTTCCTCCTCGAGAGGGTCGGTCTCGTAAATAGGTCCAAAGTTTCCATTGGGGAATATTGTGGTTGTCCCGGCTACATTCATCATATCCCCGCCCAGCTCGAATGATATCGTTTCCATATCTCGCGGGGGATATCTCTCCTCAATTCTCCACTGGCCTTGATTTGACTGTATCTCAACAAACAACCCTGGCTTTTCGCCTACCCCCTTTAGGTACCAATCGAACCATTCGAGCAAGTCCTGCATCCAATCAAATCTGACCATCTCGGGATAAGCCTCTCGACCTCTGCCCTCTCCTGACCGATTGAAGTGGTAGTCGGGCCTGTCTGGGTAATCATGATCCCACTGCCCGAACAGACCCTTCGATTCGATTCCTGCATCAATCAGCTGATTGATTACTGGTATTGCCATGTGGGGATCCACGTTCCAGTCATGCATTCCCTGAATCAGGTACACCGAGCCACGATAGTTCTGCAGTACTCTATCCAAGAAGTAACGCTCCTCCCAGTAAGTCCCTGCAACCTCTCCACCCCACATATATGCAGCGACTCCGGTCCCGGGGCCAATGATGTAGTCAGGGCAGACATTTCCGATGTCTTCTTCGTCTCCATCAATACCATAAGAGCCGTAAACTCCATTGTGCATAATTGGGGCTCTTGCTTCGCTACTTCCATTCTTCCACATCAGCTCCATCACACCTATCAGTCCTGAAATAGGTACTATGGTCTTCAGATAATCATTCCCGAACGTTGCTGCCTGCCATGGGGTGGAGCCGTCGTATGACTTCCCGATCATCGAAACGGCACCATTGCTCCAATCTTGAGATCCCAACCAAGTAACCGCAGCATCAACACCGAGCTGCTCGGCATTTCCCATGAGGTCCATGCAATGATTTGATCTGCCCGTACCCATTACAGAGACTTGAGCGAAGGCATACCCATGAGGTAAAATCTGGTCAATGATCATTTGTCCCAGCCATGTTCCGGGAACTTCTATCGAAGGAGTATCGACGCTTGTTTCATCAAAATATGGACCGAACTCCGCTATCACTGGAACCGTCACTCCATCTGGAACATCAGGAAGCCAGACAGCGAGGCTGACTACGCCGTTAGGAGCAGAACCTCCCTCGCTAAGAGGAAGAGCGAAATTTACAAAATGATGCGTGGAGTTCCAATCGTTCTCAGTCTCCAAAACCGTGTATTCACCATACTCCATGACATAGCCATAGCTTTGGTTCGTAATGTATGGCCAATCTGATCGTTCCCAGACTGGAACCCTTTCGTAACCTTCACGCTCATCGTTTATCCCATCCACAACCTCATCGAAAATCCAACCTTGCAGAGACACAAGAAGCATAATCGCAGTCAGAGAGAATGCAATTGTCAGTATCCTTGCTTTGGAGACTGATGCTGTAAACTTCCCAGAGGGACGGGGGTTTGCCCCATCTCCAACGGGAATACCTTCGACCATACCGATACCTCCAACCAAGAGTGACTACTTATCCCTGTGAGTTCATCATTATAGTTGCCTGTATCGGTAAGCCCTAGCTGGAGGTTACTTCGCAGAATGGGTAAGGGTCCTGCATTGGGGGCAAGAATAGGTCCATGCAACTCCTGTTAACAGTCGAAAGTCCCAAGACACTCATGGAATCTAGGGAGATTGAAACTGGTTGAGTGGATACTGGGCTGGGAACGTAATCCTCCCCTGTTTGCGAAATGAGGAGCGTCACTCCGTCTCCTGCAGGAACCACGACGTCCATGCCAAAGAACTCCATCTTGGCAATCACAGTACTTCCTGGTAGTAGCGTCTGCCCCTCTCTTCCACCGGCGTGGAAACGCAGGTCCATCACCGCATGCCCGAGATGCATCTCATCTGAAGTACGTACCATCTCGACGAAAAGATGCCCAGAGGTAGAGAGGAGACCTATCTGAGCCTCTACATGGAATGTAGGGGTGCCTACGATTCGAGTCTCCTGTTCGAACGCAGGGCACTGGATTACACTTTGACTACTAGAGGTGACTGTTGACCCGCCTAGTAGTACATCGCACTCCTCCATTGATATCATCATCCACTCGAGATCATGGGGGGGATAGGTATTCTCGACCCGCCAGCCACCCATATTGTCTTGTATCTCAGCAATAAGCCTAGGTTGCGGGCCAATACCACGTAGGTAGTAGTCAAACCACTCAAGAAGGTCATCTGCCCAATCCCATCTTAGGGTGTAGGGGTATGCCTCCGCACCCCTTCCGCTTGAAAGTCCGGAGTGGCCGCTAACTCGGTCTGGATAGTCATGGCCCCATTGGCCGTATAGGCCCTTGACTTCGAAGCCCGCATCGATAGACATCTGATGAACGGGGAAGGCCATGTGAGGGTCTACGTTCCAGTCCTGCATCCCGTGGATAATGTAAATCGAGCCCTCGTATACATCTAGAGCATGGGTAAGGAAGTGCCTCTCCTCCCAGTAGTCGGAACCGAGCCATGCTAGATTATCGCCAGTCATATACGCCGCAGGTCCAGCGTAATAACCCTCCAGATATCCCTCACAGGCATTCTCTATGTCTCCTGAATCACCATCTAGTCCGAACGAACCATAGACGCCATTGTGCATTATTGCACCTCGGAACTCCATGCTTCCGTTTCTCCACATCAGGTCATGCACCCCTATGAGGCCCGACATCGGAACTATAGTGGCGAGATACTCGGAACCGGCTGCGGCAGCGTTCCACGGAGTGCTGCCGTCGTACGATTTTCCAATTGCTCCGACGTGGCCATTCGACCATGGTTGGGAGCCAAGCCAGTCCACTGCTGCCTTGATCCCGGCCTGCTCGTCGTGACCCATCAGGTCCATGCAGTGATTAGACTCACCAGTCCCAAAGACGGAGACCTGAGCCACCCCGTATCCATGTTGAACGTAGTTCTCGATTAGGAATCGGCCGAGACGGTCCGCAGGAGTCAGTGCGTCAACGTCGCCATCATCGTAGTATGGTCCTATCTCAGCTAAGACCGGGACTCGGCACTCTTCTGGGACATCGGTAGATTCCCAGTCACATCCTTCGATTAATGGTAGCCACAGGCCGAGATGGACCTCGGCGCCTCCAGTGACTCCAGCACCACCGTCAGATGCGTCGATATTAGGCACGGGGACGTATACAGAACGTACCTCATCAATCAGGTATGTACCGTTCTTTGATACCCAAGAGAAGACGTCGTCTGATCTGTAGATCTTGCCAGATCTGTCCTCAACGTCAGGGAGCCAATGGGTCTTCTCGGGCTCTGTCTCTCCGCCGCCTCCTTGGAGACACCCAGACAATGGAGTCAGAAATAAGAGCGCGGCTAGGAGAATAACATCAGGCCGTTTTCCCATGAACTGTCGTGGACGTCACCATGTTTCAATTATTCACTACCCGTCGGCTAAACAAAGGAGGCCCGACTTAATGGCGACCAATACACACACATTTACGGGCAAGTCGCTGCACTGGGGATTTATCATTCTGTATGCGTATGGGATATTCAAGCAAATTGACGAGATTTCCGAACTGGAGGATTCTGGGTTGCTTGCCTTCGAGGTAGCCTTTGCGAGCTTATTCCTGATCATTGTCTTGTTGAGATACTTCTACATGAGAAGATTCGATACCTTCCTTGGATCCAGCGAACCGGTACCGGCAGCCCACAAATTTCTGGCCAAATCTATCCATGTTAGCATGTACCTGTGCCTAGTTATGTTGCCAATATCGGGATTGATGATTGCTGCCCTATTCGCACAAGGGGTCGAAGATGGGCCTATGCAGGACTTGGCAATCACCTTACATGAGTTCTCGGCAGATTTGAGCTACATCCTGATAGCTATCCATGTGGGTGCAGCTCTTTACTCACGTATCAAAGGAGAAGGGGTGTGGACATCCATGGTCCCCATATGGAGAGAGGACGGTCCGAGCACCAACAAAGCAATAACAAAACTGACTGCTATCGAGAATAGATTTTTCAACAGTGTGGGAGAATTATTCAACTGGTCGAAGTGATGCTAATCGCCCAACCACGAGCTTACGATACCGGGAAGTAGCTCTCCTGCCCTTCCGATATGGACCTCGTCAAAATCATGTCCATTTATGGGAACCTCATAATTTACGAGAATAGAGCGGGCTCCGGAGGAGTTTGCAAAATTAACAAGACCAGCGGCAGGGTAAACGTGACCCGAGCTACCAATGACGATGAAAATGTCACATTCTTCCACTGATTTGTATATCTCTTCCATTCTCATCGGGACTTCCCCGAACCAGACAATGTCCGGCCTCATTCGAGATGCCTGGACACAGCAATTGCAATACACAAAATCCTCACCCAAATCTGAATTCGCCATTCTCACTTCTGCCTTGCTTGTTTCCTCGCATCTAAGTGTCCTCAAGCTTCCATGCATGTGAATTGGGGAAGTGCTGCCCCCTCTCTCATGCAGGTCGTCTACGTTTTGAGTGATCAGTGTGAATGACTCGACGTCAGATTCTAGTCGGGCTAATGCCTTGTGGGCCGGGTTTGGCTCAACTAGTAGTAACTGTTTCCTTCTCGCCTGATAGAACTTCCAAACCAGGGATGGATCCCTTCTCCATGCCTCTGGAGTCGCAACGTCCTCTATTCGATGATTCTCCCATAGGCCATCATTGTCTCTGAAGGTCCTGACTCCAGACTCCGCACTGATTCCAGCACCCGTCAATACTACGATCCGACTATTCCGCATTACTGATTTGGATTGGAAATTCTTGCTTTATGTTTTCCTAGACAACATGAACATCCGAAATTTAGCTACCTAAACATCAGTCATCATTTGACTTGGTTGTCCACAACCCAAGCACAGCGGCTGCGAACCATGCTACCTCAAGGATGAAGAATGCCCATTCTTCAATGAGGAACGCCCGGATTGCAAGTAAACCTGCTCCTGTAGCCATCAGACAAAGATACGTGGCTGCCTTGCTGTGCAATATGTCGCGAGTTTCCAAAAAGAATGCACTGAGAATTAGAATCATACCCAGGTAGGCCACTCCTTCATGATGAGCTAGGTCAGACAAAGCGTCGAACACGAGAGGCTGCGATTTTCTTGATTGTATAAATCGATATCATAGATTTCAGTCCTGTAGATGGCATTATCGTGATTATGTTGTTTGAGCAGGTCTCGACATCTGTTCATTAAGTGGAAGAGCAGGGTAATAGTAATTTTATGATGCGGACTAGGGATGGGTTTGTAGGGAATAGAGTAGTCGTAATCGTATGAATAATGCCGCTAAATGGACTATGATCGTCGGAGGGGTGCTATTTGGGCTCGGAATACTATTCACTGTTTTGAGCGGTATGGGACTATCTGACTTAGAGCCAGACGAGAACTGGGTTCCTGATGAGAGCTCATGGAATGGTGAAACAGGGGTTTTCGAGGCTCTAGAGGAGCGAGGTAGAGGAGAGGGGGAGGAGGTTAGCTACCTAGTATTCGTAAAGGATAGGTCCAATTCAATCAGTGATCAATGCCAGGACTTCTCATTGACTATCAACAATACAAATGAAGAGAGCCTTATTAGAGAACCAGAGTGGATTCGTGATTGGTGCGATGAGTCCGGAGATAGGCCATGGGGAGGGGGGGATGATCCGCCAGGATACTGGCACCTAGGAAAAATCTCGAAAGTATACGTAGGCCAGTCTTACGAAATTTCGGCTAGTGAGGAAATCTACCTTGTTCACGAAGATCTCATCGGTGATATCATCGGAGATGCAATAGGGGGCATAATAGGGGCGTCAGTATCTAGCGGCTGTGCCTGTTGTGGATTTTTCGTAATGATTATTGGAATTATAATGGCCCTGACTATGGAGAACGAAACCGGCCCGACCCAGTTCCAAGTGGACGAGCAAGGCAGGGTCATACTCAACCAAGGTGCGGTATTCGAGACAGCTGAGGCTCCGGGGATTACGGAAATTACCGATCCCGGAGAAGTAGCCACGGACGATGCCGAAGCTTGGTACAAGCAGAATTAACCGTGTTGTTCTAGAAAATTTCACTTCTGGGTTTATTTACACCCAGCTTGAAGTAGTGATGTGAGAGTGGTATTGGCTTTTCTGTTAGCTATTTCGCTTATCCTGGTAGTATCTCCTTCCTCACAAGGCCAACTGGTTCCAGAGGTTGAGGTTGATTGCGATCACCCATCCCCGATTGACGTCTACCCCGGTGCGACAAGAACGACGATAGTTTACTGCACCATTCAGAATTCAAATCCTTACAATGTTAATGTAGACTTAACCTATCACTCCGGAGTTCTGGCTGTGGCCGGACCAGGTTCTATGACTATTCCACCGGGTTCGGATTCGGAATTTCAGGTCTCAGTGAGGGCGGAATTGAGGCATCCTGAGGGGCAAGAAAGTATTACCATAACTAGTCAAGTTACCAGCGCCGGTGGTGCTCCTGTAGAAACGGTAACTCAGCCAGAAGATACCGAGATCGTGGCGGTTATCAAGCAGTTTTCCGCATTGAGAGTTGCCTTGGAGGAGAATCCAATCACGATAATCCAAGAAGAGGAGCGGATTTTGATTTTTTCAGTCTACAATGATGGCAATGGAAGAGACGCGTTCAATTTGGATATTCCCAATGAGCAAGAATTGGAGCGATCCGGGTGGTCGATTTTCAGTTCAGTTGATAGGATCGAGATGGATAGCCTTTCATCTCCGGAGAAGATCAGAATTACGGTGATCGCCCCAGCTCAGATAAACACACAGAATTCCAGCGAGCTAAGCAATGGAACGCAACAGGAGGTTTTCGGACTGCATTTCAGGGCTACTAGCGATTACTCGATTAAATCTGAGGGGATCCCAAATCAAGATTCCGTAGAGATGACAATCAAGCTACTGGGGGAAGAAGAGTCAGGTCTCACTGAATCATTACCCTACCCAAGCACGCTCCTTACGATAATTTCAATCTGCTTGGCACTCATACTGATTGGGAGGAGAGATGACTACTCCTCCTCTTCCGAATTACGGGAGTTCCCAGTAAGGTAGTCGAAAGCAATTGGTGTTGCTAAAACCAGAATTATCGCAATTGAGAGATTGCTCCATGACTTTGGGGTGACTGATTGCGCCGTTCCAGTGGTAAGTAGCTTGATTGAACCTATCCACGGTATCTCGGAGGATGCAACGCCTACTATCCACTCCTCTCTGACTGGCTGGACCGGATCACCATTAGCATCCGTTAGGCCCCTGCCCTGTCCCTGAGAGTTTGCAGATGGTTGGTCAATCATGCACCCTCCGAAGTTGTTATCCCCGGAAGTCAGATAACCAGAGTGTTCTGGAATCCAATCTCTGATTTCTAGGTTGTAGCTTCCACCATGGTATGAGCACTTGTAATCTAGAGTCAATGATATACTGTCCACATTCCTAAGAGAGGTCCCAGGGACATCCCAACCAGTCACGTTCCTAACTACCTCCAGAAGAGCCCTATGTATCACTGGAGTGTCACTACCATCGTTCTTCCTGTAGATAATCACATCTCCTGCCCTACCATGAGACTCATATCCAAAGTTATCGTTATCTTCCTGAGTAGCCTCGACATAGGTGATTACCGGAACCCTGTCCCTATCCATGACCATGACAAGATCACCAGGGTCTATCGCCCCGTATGATCCCTCTTCATCATGCATCATCGAGGTCGACTCTACCACGACCATGGGTGGGAATGAGCCCGTCGAGACCCACATGGAACCCAGCAGTAGAATGACCAGAGCCCCAGCGAGAAGGGCTTCCCTGAGGATAGTGGATTGAATCGAATCACTAGTATCAGGGAGGATGGTTCATTCCTCCTCTGAGCTTCCCCTCGAGCCTTGCTCGTCTGGAGAGGAGATGTTCGTATATCTCTTCGGAATGCTGATTCCGAGTCTCTCGTAGAGACCCTTTAGTCTAGATTGGAAGGGCTTGCCAAGTAGATCAGCGGCGTTCTCTGCCTCCTTTCTTCTCCTCATCACCTCTGCTCTGGAATCAAGATTTAGGATCTCGGACAGAGTCTGCCTCTTGCCGAAGAAGTAGAAGAACTCCGGGGCAACGAAGAATAGCACCAGAGCCCCTCCCAAGAGTCCTAACCATGCAAGAGATACCATCCTCTGACTCGCTTCCTGTGCAAAGTCAGTGAAGAAGAATAGTATGAATGAGTATAGCATGATAGCGAATGTCAATAGGGTCATCCCTGTGTACGCTTGGTAGTGATACTCGTGCTTCGATAGCCACCACTTTTTGATCGGCCCGGGTGCCTTGGTCTTCCGCCTCGCCATACTATCGCCTCCCGCGCCGCGCTCATATTGTTAGTGCCTTTCCCCGTTTAGCCTCTAAATTGTAGGGCAACTAATATTCACGGCCTCTATCAGGGGGTTGTGTGCTGATCGGACTTACCGGGAGAAATGCTTCTGGAAAGTCGACTCTCGTTAACTGGTTTTCGAACAAAGGTCTTCGCAGTTTTTCTTGCTCTGACTCAATCAGATCCTGGCTTTCCGAGCAGGGAATCGATTCCACCAGAGAGGCCTTGATAGAAGGGGGTAGAGAGCTAAGGAGGAAGGGTGGCCCTGGAGTACTTGCAGAGATGCTGCTAGAGCTGATTGATGGTGATGATGCGGTTGTTGACTCAATAAGAACTCCAGCGGAGGTTGAGGCTCTTAGGACCAGAGGGGATTTCGTCCTGATCGAGGTGAGGGCAGAGGAAGGGTCTCGATGGAAACGAATGGTAGAGAGGAGTAGGCCTGGGGACCCTACGGAGAAAGCGGCATTCATCGCTCAGGAGGCTTCTGAAGCTAAAGCGAAAGATGAGGCAGGTCAAGCTCTTGATGCGACTGCAGCTATGGCAGACTTGGTGATATTAAATGACGGGACCATAAGTGAACTAGAGGCAAATCTTCAGTCTTTTTGGGACTCTCTCTAAGCCGATCGAACCAAAATTCCAGCCTCTTCCATCATGTTCATTGACATTGCGAAGTCCTTCTGCCATCTCTCTGGGATCTCGATATCATTGGGGAAAACGACTTCCACTATTCCTGCCTGAATTAGCGATCTAGTACATCTTGTACATGGGGGCCATGTGACATACGCCACGCATCCCTTTAGGGATACGCCCACCCTAGCCGCGTGCATTATTGCATTCTCCTCGGCATGGCATATGAGGGGGTACTTCTGCTCCCTATCCTCGAGCCTATCCAAGTCGTCCTCTATCCCACGTGGGAAACCGTTGAAGCCTGTAGACCTGATCTCCCTATCCTCACCCACCACCACGCAACCTACCTTCGTCGATGGGTCCTTGCTCCACCCCGAGATATGCGTAGCAAGCTCGATGAACCTGCCATCCCACTTGTCGCCCATATTATCCGTGTCGGGGGACAGGGTAATCATCCTTCGGTAGCTACCCGGGGTGGATGAATGGTCAGATAATCCCAAGCATTCTCTTCGCTACGGCTCAGTAATTCGACGACCACCTTCCCAACGAGGTAGACGCTACCAGTGACATATACCTGGCAACCAATCTCTCTCGCAATATCGGTGGCTACGTCCATTGCCCTAATTGGGTCGGGAATCACCTCAGGCTCATTGTCGCTAATGGAGGAAAGTGCTGAAGCCAGTTCTTCTGGTTCAACGCTCGGATTCCTACCCCCGTTTACCTTGGTGACGATGCAATGAGCTCTGCCCGAGTTATCTGCCAGTGGTAAGACGCTCTCTGATATATCCCCCTTCTGGGTCATCCCCAGCACCATCACGTGATCCCTTCCTGATATGCGGGCTAGATCATGAGAAAGGCTCTCGGAGTTGTGGGCAGCACTCAGGTAACACCCCACGCCCGACCAGATTAACGGCTCATTTGTCCTGCCGGTCCAGTTAACCGGAGCTTCCAAGGAATCCCAGCCAATCATCTTCCCGATCTTCAGTGACATCTCGAGAGCGATCTCCTGCGCGTCTGTAGCATCAGTATTGAACCAAATGAGGTCGGGACCTGCGACCTGCTCTATCGACTGCCTCACGGACCTATTGTCGCTATAGAGGCAGACAAGAGGGGTTCCGGGCTTGTGTATCCCGACCTTCTCGTAGGCTATTTCTGCTAGGGTTTCCCCTAATATCTCCGAGTGATCCATGGAGATGGTAGTAATAGCGCACACATCTGGCTCCACCAGACTGGTCGAGTCCAGTCTTCCACCCAACCCGGTCTCTATGACGGCTCTGTCCACCCCGGCTCTGGAGAAGGCGAGCATCGAAGCGAGGAAAGTAACTTCGAAGTAAGTCGGCTCAATCTTGGGCTCTGACTCGCATGCGAGCCTGACTTCCTTCAGAAGGTTGTCGAAATCATCAGGATCGATGGGTCTACCGTCTATCCTCGTCCTCTCCTCCTCAGTGATTAGGTGTGGGGAGGTGAAAAGCCCCACCAACTCTCCGTTACTGGCACCTAGGGAAGAGAGGTGGGCGCATAGTGACCCCTTGCCATTTGTACCAGCCACGTGAACGGTAGGGTAGTCCCTTTGTGGGTTATCTAGCCTGTCAAGAATTTCCGAGCAGGTGCCAAGCCCCAGCCTCATGCCAGCGCCTATCCTACCATGTAGCCAGTCCCTGATTTGTCGTGACTCCCCCGTGGCCATGGGTGGGTCAAGGTGAAATGTGTCTTGAAGGTCGTGGAGCCATGACGGATTCGGGGTTCGAAGACATCATCGCGGCGGTTCGCGACCAATGGGCTTCAATGACAGGAATGGGGGCCATGTTCACTGCATCCATACTTTTCGGAGTTTTCATCCAACCGTTCTACAACTTCGAAGAAATGAGAGCATTCGGAGAGGAAGGAACCACCGAGGCCGGAAACATCTTGTTTGAGCTTTTCATGATCTTCCTGTTCACAATTTTCATAATCTGGCTTGCCAGGAAAGGTCGGGAGGTAGTGATCAAAGCAGTGGTCTTCCTTGCTTTGGGATACAGCCTTCTGCTAGCCATCTTCCCCATTCTGGCAATTGTCCTCTGGGCCTTAGGAATAAACGACCCAAATTGGCTTTCTTACAACCTAGTCGCTCTTCTTTCTGCAACTGGAATGATGTATGCCCTGCACAAGTTTCCCGAATGGTACGTAGTGAACTCGGTTGGTCTGCTCGTAGGTTCCGGAGTGATAGTGATGCTCGGGATAGCCTTCGTTCCAGTCCTGATAATCCTCTTCATGGTCCTAGCCGCGATTTACGACCACTGGGCGGTCAACGGTAGCAAGCATATGCTTGAGTTGGCTGACACGATGATAGACCTGAAGCTCCCGGTGCTATTGGTTGCTCCGAAGAGCACGGACTACACCTTCCTAGACCAGAAGGGAGACGTTATGAGTAAGGAACGCTCTTCGAAATCGGACGTTGACGAGTCATCGGCCCCCAAAACCAAGACAAAGGGTAGAGATGCCTTATTCATGGGTCTTGGCGATGTGATCTTTCCCGGAATGTTGGTTATCTCATCGATCACTTTCCTACCCGACTACGGCCCAGTTGTCTTCGATTTCTGGGGTGAGCCAAGTAAGCCAATCTACTTGGGTGCGATGCTGGTAGGCTTGGGAACCCTTCTAGGTGGACTTGTCGGATACGCAGCTCTGATGACCCAGGTCGCTAGAGGGAAGCCCCAAGCCGGTCTGCCGCTTCTGAATGGGGGCAGCATTTTGGGATATCTCATCTCCGGGGCAATATTCATTGGTATCGATGAGCTTTGGCAGGATATCACGTTCCTCTGACCAGAAAACACATCGAGACTCACCAAGAGCACTTCTCACCACCATCAGGGACCGATTTGCTCAAGAGAGTGTCAGCCTGCCAAGACCTGATAGCAATGCTAGATATGTCGATATTCAGGGATGAGCCCAACCTCATCAGGGCCGATCACGACAGAAGAGGGATACCGCACGATCCGATAGACGAGGTAATCCGGCTGGACGAGGAGTGGAGGAAGGCCCAGTACGAAGTGGATCAGCTCAGGAGGAAGAGGAACGAAGCGGCAAGAGGCATTGCGGAAGCGAAGAAATCCGGCGATAGCGAGGCTGCTGGCAGAATCCTGAATGAGGTATCGGACATTGGTTCTCAGATTGACGAGCTCACCGTGCACTCTGAAGAGTGTCTCTCACAGAGAGACTCGATCAGGATGGGGATTCCGAATATACTCCATCCTGAGGTACCAATTGGGGAGGATGATCAGAAGAATACGCTCCACAGTCTGCATGGGGAGAAAGTGGAATTGGAGTTCGATCCCAGAAATCATAACGAACTAATCGAAATGAATGGTTGGGTTGACCAGTCTAGGGGAGCTAAGGTCACAGGTAGCCGATTCTACTTCCTAAAAGGCGACCTTGCAAGGATGGAGATGGCTCTACAGCAGTACGGTGCAGATTTTCTGATGGGGCGTGGATACACCCTAGTACAACCGCCGTTGATGATGAACAGGACCGCCTATGAGGGCGTTACCGATCTCAGCGACTTCGAGACGGTGATGTACGGTATCGAGCCTGACAAGTACTACCTGATCGCTACTAGCGAGCACCCTTTAACGGCTATGAGGATGGATGAGGTTATCGAGCCTTCCGAGCTCCCGATTAAGATGGTCGGAGTATCCCCCTGCTTCAGAAGAGAGGTGGGGGCTCACGGGCTATCCGACAGAGGGATATGGAGGGTCCATCAATTCACCAAGGTGGAGCAGATTGTTATTTGTGATCCAGAGAAATCATGGGAACATCACGAAGATCTCCTGACCAACGCCGTGGACATGTGGGATAGTCTGGATCTGCACTACAGGGTGGTGAACATCTGTACGGGAGATATGGGGACTGTCGCCGCCAGGAAGTATGATCTTGAGGCATGGCTTCCCGGAGCTGGTTCCTACAAGGAGGTTGTTTCCTGCTCTAACTGCACAGACTACCAGGCAAATAGGCTCAGGATGAGATATAGGACGGCAGGCGGGAATTCCTCAGTCCACACTCTGAACTCTACAGCAATTGCAACAAGCAGAGCCTTAGTAGCGATAATGGAACAAAATCAATTGGAGGACGGGAGGGTGTCAATACCCGAGGCCCTTAGACCCTACATGGGCGGTAAAGAGGTTTTATCCCCGGTTTGATTCCATCCGCTTGCATCGGAGATTCTGATGATGGCTATGCCAATTACTCCGCTGAGTGCGAATAGTACCATTGAAGGCAGCCCTGTAGAAGAAATTGCAACTCTTATTACCACTGTGGACAGAACGAACCCTGTGTTCCTAGCCAAATTACCGAAGTCTGTGTAGAACCAGTATGAGATGAGCAGGATTAGGATATCGGCCAGAATTAGAAATGTGAAGAAATCCAGGAAGAAAATCTGCCTGTTTACTTCACCTTCACCCTGTTGGACAGATGATATCCACCCTAGCAAGGATGCTGAGGCTATAAGGAGGAATACAGGTACCATCATGATTGCTATCCTCTTCTTGGATTGTATGAATGAGGAAACATGAGTCGGAATATCATGGTGATTTTCATTGTTACTAGCGATTCTGTGATAGGTCAGAGATGTGTAGAATAGTGCGAGGAAGGCAGCACATTCAGCGAGAAGGAGTTGGAGATCGTCGTCGATTGACAGATCATCAGAGAATTTGATCTCGGATAGCCTCTTCAATATCTCTCTCACCACTAGGAGGGTAGCAATCTCGAACTGCTTGCCCACAGCTGATGAAAACGAGTCCGGAATAGTCCTGATCAGCTGGTAAACTTCGTAGGTAAGAAGTATGGAAAACGGAGTATAGAGAGTGGATAGAGGAGATGCTACCAGTTCTGATGACTTTCCGCTTATCTGGATTAATTGAGTGTAGTGTAGAGCCCAAATTACGATGTGTGAGACGAACCCGACAATTGCCGCGCCTATCGCTATCTTTCTGATTCGTTCTTCTGTCTGCCTACCCAGTAGTGCGTCGTAAAGGTTGTCAGATCTGCTGAATTCCGACTCCATTATATAAGCGGTGATTTTTTTCAACACTTTAATGATATGTTTTGTCACCCGGGCGGTGAGCGTTGTTCTGCTCATTCCACCCGGGTGGTCTACGTAATTCCCTTTTGGGCCGGTACATTCAGAATAGACTGAACCAATCCAGCCTGGAGCTGGTCTTAATTTTCTTAAGAGGTAGGTTTCTCATCTAGTTCTACTTCCTTCTGTATACCAAGACAGCAGAGATCATCGCTATAGCAACCGCTATTGTAGTGAATCCTGGCGTGTTGTTGTCTTCCACGGCTGGTTCTGGTTCAACTACTTCAGCAGTTACTCCTGTGCCTACAGTCACCTTGCCAACCATTCCCATCGTAGCATGTGGCTCGCAGATGTAATAGAAGGTCTCGTCTTCATCGAAGGTGATCCTGTAATCGACAGTTGTCTTGGATTCGCCGCTGTACTGACCACCGGTCATCCTGGAAGTGTCTCCTTCATTTTCAATCTCCGCTACATTGTGTGCCATGGACTCGTCCTGCCAAATCCAGCAGACTGTCTGGCCCACGTCTATGGATAGATCTGTATTGTCGTATGCCAACCCAGTGCTGTCAATACCGATGACATAGTCACATCCATCTGGGATGACTGGTTCGTCGGCAGGTGGCATCAGTACCTTGTCGATGACGTGTATTACCCCGTTGGAGGCAATGACATCTGCTTGGGTAACTGTCGCCTCGCCGATCTTGACCGCCCC
>MDSX01076672.1_pt1 | contig 23926 bp, 40 predicted proteins | sample 811141 | NCBI WGS metagenome assembly MDSX01 (sample SAMN05326642, study PRJNA326480) | marine metagenome | isolation source: seawater | place: Atlantic Ocean: South East | collected 2010
CCTCTGAGAGTTCCATAAGTCCTCTCTAACAGGTTTTCTCTGTTAATATATGCAAGGGTATTATCTCTAGTTAACTGAGCTTTAAATCTCAGAATCAAAATAACCATTTATGCACTCAGCAATTGTTGTTTCTAGTGCATTAAAGATTGTTAAATCATTAACTTCCATATTTAAAGATGTATAGTTAATAACTAATTCATCATAAGTTTCAGTAACAATTCTACTGAATGTTTTGTGAGTAAGTCTGCTAGATATTTCATTCATACTAGCAAGTCTATCTCCGATTCTATCTTTCAATGTTTCCATTAGTAGTCCTCCATTTCTTGTACTGCTTCTGCCATTTCATCTTTAATATCATCTGTGTCTAAGTCTTCATAATCTTTACCATAAAAAGATTCTTTTGTTGCCCACTTCCAATCTGTCTCATCTCCATTGGGAGTATAAGAACTATAGAAGGAGTTACCATCTTTTAAAAGAACTTGAAGTCCTGTCCACTTACCTAACTCAACACTTATTATATCATCAACATTAAAACCATATCGTTCTGCTATGTCATCTAAGTCATAACGGATTCGAGTTTCATATCTTGCTTCAACATATCTAACTTTATTCATATTTATTTACCTCTTTAATAATCGTTATCATTATACTTTACCATGCCCTGCTTGTCAAACTTTTTAGGTTCTTTAGATTGAATTAAAAAAATTGACATGATTGCAAGAGTAAATATTATTATACAAGTCATTAGTAATACTCCATCATTCACAACATACCTCTACAATTTTATTCCATGCTTCTATTAGTTCTGGATTATCACAAGAACCCCATTCAAGTTCACATGTTACTAAATCATCTACTATATCTAATGCTTCTTTTATTTCCATGCTTCCTCCTCTTCTAGTTCATCAGGGTTATCAATACATTCCCAGTCCCCACTATTAGAATTAACTTCTTCACTATCTCCATCACCCGATAAAAATTTATCAACTGCTTCGTCATAAGACTCAGCTTCAACTTCAGTCCTATAACTGATAGTGTGATGGTCACTAAATACATATAATTTTTTCATACTTCCTCCTGTTTCTTTTGTTGTTTTTTCTCATAGTTTAAGCGTTGCCATCTATCAGCATCACCTAATATTCCTACTGCAATAACATTTACTAAATCTTCTAAAGTAAAACCTTCTCGAAGAGTTACTTTAGATGTTTCATAATCGTATTCACAAATATCATAAATTGCATTTTCCATACAATCTAATACATATTTAGCATCTGCACCTTTTTGTATATCATCTGAATTAAAACTTACGTAGCTCATACTTCCTCCTTTTTGTTATAGTTATAATTGTGGACTTTCGTCAAATCTTTTTTGGATTAATAAATCGATTAGACAATCAGTAGTTAACTTCTCAGAATAAGACTCTTCGTAAGTCATACCAAGTTCTTCTAATATTTCATCCATAGTGTAATTCGCACTAAGGATTTGCATTTCGATATTGTCCATGATATTTTGATTTGTTATATTTGACATATTTTTCTCATATTATGAAAGCGTTTAAACAAGGTACGCTTTGTAAACCTTTTTATTTGAAACTATTATACCATAGTTTAAATTCTTTTTTAATTATAAGTATATAACTTGTAGTTATAATAAACAAATCGGGAGTTAGGTTTTCTATATAGTCCTAACCCCCGAAGAGTAACAGTTTCTTATACGCTTTCAAGGTGGTTTCAAGTCCTGTTAACTTTGCACCCGATACCGACTTATTTAGGTAAGGTATCACGCCCACCGAAGTCCATGCTGTGTCGTTTAAACGTTTCCACAATGTAACTAATCGGAAGTCTTATATCGCCTTTCGGGTCTTGCACTTGACCTAGAGGTGTCCTCATTATCCTGAGTATCTTGGCTAGAAACTATCCACCTATGCACGGCTTCGCTACAGTCATCTCTCAGGGTTGTCGAGTTTTTTACACATAACTTCCCGTGGTTTTTCTACGAAACATTGTCGTTTTAAATTGAACATTGTTTCCTAGTTATGTATCTATTATATCAAATTTTATCTAGCTTGTGGGTTATAAGTATATAACTTGTAGTTATATAATAACTAACACAGTTAAACAAAGTAATAAAGTAAAAGGTTTTAGTACATACCAATTAAACCATTCTGCTTTGCTTTGACTAGCTAGAAATTTAATATCATCTATTATTTTTTTCATGCTTCCTCCTCTATTTGCCATTGTCCACACCAACCACAACAATAATCAAAGCCATATTTACTATATTTAAAAGGCAACGCTTGATAAGTCATTTCTCCTTTTTTATTGCATTTAATACATTTGAAGTTAGTTCCATCATCTAAGGGGTTTCCTGTCTCCATCACTTCTTTAATTGTATAAATATTATTCATGCTTCCTCCCCATATCTCCATTCATACTGCTCTTTAATTTCTTCATCACTCATTGATTTAAAATTACTAAAACAATTAAGATAAACAAACTCAAACAGTTCGTCATATTTATCTGTAATAACTAAATCTTTTAAATAATCTATTTCGTTATCAACTAATCTATCTTTCATTTCTTCAATGCTCATGCTTCCTCCTCTATTTCTTCTAAGTATTCCTGTACAACTTCTTCGCCAATAATATAAGCGTACATATTTACAACTTTTTCTGGGCTAGAAAAATCTGTATTGACTTCGCCAAAATTAAATTCTTCATACTCTCTAATATGTTCAATAACATCAAAAGCCATATCGCCTAGCCATTGTTTGGCTTGGTAAGTTCCTATGATGTAATAGTCCTCATTAAAAGCGTGGTGGTGTAGGTCGTCTTTCCAATACTTATCTTCTTCTAAGTATTCCTTATTTTCTTCAATGTAATTATCAAAGTATTCTCTGATTTCTTCTTTTTTATAATCCATTTTTATTCTCCGTTAATTTATAATCTGTTTAAACGTTCTTCCCAGTCATCACAGAGTTCATCTAAATCAATAATAGTTTCTAGTCTAACTCCATAATCCCATAGTCGTTCTCTTCCGTCATTAAAGTTTGTCCAACGAATGAAAGATATATTTTTAAAATCTTTCTGCGTTATCCATTCGCCATCTTCATTCTGATAAGCATTACATTCTTGCTCGGGTAAATCTTTTTTACGTTTTAAAATAACAATATCACACTCATCAACTGCATTAACTCCTTGATAAGGGTTATCTCTTGATGAATGACATAGTGTTGGGTCGTTAGTAATGTCTTGTAACAGTAAACCATCACACTCAATATAGTAATGATAGCCCTTGTTTTTTAGTGCTTCTAAAATTTCTTCTAATAAATGTTTCATAATTGTATAGTGTTTAAACGCCCTGTATTTAAATAGGTAACAGGGCTAAACCTTATCAGGGTATATTCTTTTATGCCTCCTCTTTCCATTTTCTTAAAGCTACTAATTCTAAATTATCTTTCAATAAATTTTTGGTAATAGTACTTTTCAGATTATAGTCTCTGAAGATTCTCCATCCATCCACTACTTCTGTAGTAGTTATTTCTGTTCTTTCTTCTGAACTATCTTGAAATTCAGTAGTTGTTAAATCCAAATGTCTAGATTCAAAATCTCTAGTAAAATCTATACTTTTTATTTCTTCATTAGAATTTTCAAAAACTTTTTGTATGCTGTTTAAGTCATCCATAAAATATGAAAGTACAGTTAAAGTTTCTGTTTTTGTTTTTGCTTTTGTCATATAAATACCCTCCCAGATATTGTTGTTAATTGTTGAGCAGTTTTGAATCTGTACTCAGGATTAATTGTTGTTGATACCATTATAATTCATGTAAATTATAATTGCAAATATTTATTCAACGTACATAGAATGTTCGCCACAACCATTACAAATATTGTTCTCCATGTTCTCAATATTTTTTCTACTTGTACGATAAGAGAAACCACAACTATCACAAGCTACCTTTATATTTCTTGTGGTTTGTTTCTTAGCTACATTGGTTGAGACTTCTCCGTGTGGATAGTTACCAATCCTAGAAATTATCTCTTTTAATTTCTCCGTTAGTTTTTCTCCAGCTGAAGTTGCTGTCATTTTTCCTTCTAGTCCTATGGCTTTTGCCATTTTTCTAAAAGCCCCTTTATGCCCACTTTGACAGTCATCTATAGCATGAATCATCTCATGGCTTAAAACGTCTAGAACACGCTCAGATTCGCTTAGAACGGGGCTAATAAATATCTCATTGATTTTATTTTTACTAGCTGACCGACTAAAACAATTTCCGATTGTTTGCTTTCTAGAATTTTTTCCACCTGTTAAAGGAAAACCACAAGAGACTTTTATATCTGTTGGCACTTCTATATTTTCCACTTGAAAAACTTTTGAAGTTAACTCCTGCATTCCTAAGACCAACCACTGTTCCCTCGTAAGGGATTTATTTTCTAATAATTTAACCATGTTTAAACATCCTCCTTTTTACATGCTTGAAAAAATCTACCTGAATCAAAATTATTATTATCTTCATAAAATACTTCACAAAGATTGCCAATCAATTTTGAAGTATCTACTCCGTCATGCTCAAAACTATGTGCTTCTTTTATAGCTTGGGCAATTTTTATATAATCTTTTCTACTCATTATTTAACCTCCGTTTTAGTTATTGCAAAGTTATATTCGCTACCTTCAATTAAATTTTGACCATTTAAAAGTGCTTCCACTTCCCAAGGGTTAGCAATTAATTGCATTGCTTCAGCTTGTGATTTTAAGTTTTTATATATTTTCAAAGTAAGCCACCCTGAACCCTGATTGACTGAAATTGTTAAATTAAAAGTTTTCATTATTAACCTCCGTTTTTGATTAAGTTACCATGCTCATTAAAAACAAATTGTAGTTTATTTTTAATTCTGTTTGGTGTGGGCTTGATAGCTGTTCTTCGCACCATTCTTTTAACTTTCTTAAACCTAGTCTGAAAAGCTACTCTTTCGCTTTCATCATAGTAATTAAAAGATTCAACTAAAAGCCAGACATTATTCCCGTGTCTAATGTCTTTGCCATAATATCTGAAAGATTGCCCGTGTTCATCTTTCCCATATTGCCCACGCTGAAAATCGCCTTCAGCTGTTCCGTATTTAATTTCAACTGTTGTTTGAAATTTCATATATACCCTTCCTTTTTTGTATGCACCAAAATAGTGCAGAGTTTAAATAAGCGGTTTTTTCCCGTCTTGATACCATTATAAAGAATTTTTAAATGAACTTCAAGAAATAAATTGTTTAAACGATAAAATATTTTAGAGGTTGTAAAGTTTATGAAGTGATACCTATAAAAACGATATACTTTATAAAGCTCCTCAACCTAATTAACCAGATGCATAAACTTTATAATCTGTCAAGGACTTTTTAAAGTTCTAAAATTTATCCGTCATTGTGTCATACGATAAAGCTTTACAAAGTTTATAAAATGTGCTAGGGGTTCTTTCCTTGTCCAGGGGCATAAGCTTATTCCAAAAGGTTATATAGTCTTGACAAGTCTTGTAAAATATGCTAGGGGGAGGGCAGGATGTACAGGGGGGAGTACGGTATATATTGTAAATCTCATACATTTCACAAAGCTTTATAACATTAACCAGTTGACCCGTAATCTTATCAAGTTTATAAAGTTTTAGACTGAGTACTTTGTTATTTTTTCCGGTCTTATAAAGTAAGAAACCCCACATGATTGTGTAGGGTTTTATAATTTATATAGGGGTGGTTATATAGGTATTCACCGGTGGGGCATACAAGTATATTGTACACTTTTTTTAAGCTTTTGTCAAGTACTTTTCTGTAAATTGTTAAATATATTTTATAACACTTGACAAATTTGTAAAGTATCACTATAATAGTAGAAGTATGTCTTACTTAACAGAAACCAAGAAAAGAAACTTAACTACAAAACAACAAGCTTTCTTAGATAATATAGTTGCTACTGAAGGTGACTTTAAAAAATCTGCAGAATTAGCTGGATACTCAGGCAATCACTATCAAATATTGAAATCTCTTAAACAAGAAGTAGTAGATTTAGCCTCGGATGTACTTGCTCGTTCTGCACCCAAAGCAGCTTTTAAGTTAATTGAAATGGTTGATTCAGATAGACCTGTGCCCCAAGCTAGTCAAAAGTTAGCTGCTGCCCAAACAATCTTAGACCGAGTTGGGGTAAGTAAAACAGATAGAGTTGAAGTTAATCATAATGTTCAAGGTGGGATTTTTGTTTTACCAGCCAAGGATGAGGTAATAATAGAGAGTAATGACTATGAAAATATTTCTGACGGAGATGACTAAAGACGGGATAACTCACCCCGGTCCTAATATAATAGCCGAAAGTATTGAAGAAGCTCAAGATGCTGCTAAATCAAATGGTTTAATTTTGTTAGGTGAGTTCAAAGAAATATTTATACACGATAATTTAATGTCTTACATAGACGAACAACTAAGCGATAGAGTATTACACTAACATGGCATATTCACAGAAAGTAGTAGATAGATTTGAAAGTGTGCTAAACAATCCGGAGCAACACGCAGTTGGCAGGTTTAATCCTAATGACCCAGATGTTGCTACTGGTTTAACTGGTGCACCTGCTTGTGGCGATGTAATGAAGTTGCAATTAAAACTTAACAATGATATAATAGAAGATGTTAAGTTTAAAACTTATGGTTGTGGTTCAGCTATAGCTTCAAGTACTATGTTTGTTGATATGTTAAAAGGTAAGACAGTAGCAGAAGCAAAAGCAATTAAAGATAAAGACATAGCAGCTGCTTTAGAATTACCACCGATTAAATTACATTGTAGTGTGTTAGCTGAAGAAAGTATTAAGAAAGCACTAGAAAATTGGGAAACTAAAACTAAACATAGACAACATAATCAGTAATGGCACACGAGAATAGAAAGAAAGCTTTACTAAAAAAACATAATTTAGCCGGAGTCAATAAACCCAAACGAACTCCCGGTCACAAAACTAAATCACATATGGTGTTAGCTCAAGACGGACACACTTTAAAACTCATAAGGTTTGGACAGAAAGGAGCTAAGACTGCTGGTAAACCGAAAGCTGGTGAGTCTGACCGGATGAAAGCTAAACGTAAAAGTTTTAAAGCTCGTCATGCAAAGAACATTGCTAAAGGTAAAATGTCTGCTGCATATTGGGCAAACAAAGTAAAGTGGTAAGATTTTCGTTCATCTCGAAAGAGACGGAAGTAGGTTAGAAAGGAAAACCTCCCTACATTAGGGGTAAGCTAAGTACTAGTAATAGGAACAGAGACCGACATCTACCGAAGGAACGCATAGGCTGTCATTTAAATATGACTTAATATTAACCTATGAAAACTGGAGGCACGATATGGCTACTTACAGAGGTATCAAGGTAACTCCTGAAAATACTCACGTTGAAAAAGCGAAAGCTCAACCGGGTATTTACAGAGGTATCAAGCATGATGCAGAACCTAGTAAGTCTAAGAAAGCTACCAACGGTACTTACCGTGGTGTTAAATGGACTAACTAATAATAATTTCCTGAGTAAGAATAAAAACTGCTCATAAATTATGCCAAGTTTAGGAAGTGATGAAAAACCGGTCTTAATGACCAATAAAAAAAATAAAGGTAGGATTGGTAAAGGTTCTAGGATTAGACCTATGGCTGTTTCTAAAAAACAATACGAAGATAATTACGAGAAAATATTTGGTAAGAAATAAAGTATTCTAGTAATTATTATTTAAATGGATTTAACTAATGATAAACTTTATACTAATAACAACAATTTGTTTGTGTGTATTAATTCTTATAGCTGAAAATTCTAATCCAGATGGTATGAAAATTATTTACAAGTATTTATGGAAAAAACTTAAACAGTATTGGAAAGCTTTACAGGAATGGGAATCAGGTAATTAATTATGGTAATGAAAAGAAAAACAACAACAAAAAGAGTAACTAAAAATACTGGTGGTAAATCTACAGTAAATAAAGCTGGTAACTATACAAAGCCTACGATGCGTAAAAATCTTTTTAATAGGATTAAAGCTGGAACAAAAGGTGGTAATGCTGGTCAATGGAGTGCTCGAAAAGCACAAATGTTAGCTAAACAATACAAAGCTAAAGGTGGCGGTTATAAAAGTTAAAGAAGATATTAATACAATCTTACTGCGTAACCCTATGCTTTATGCAGTAATTATTCCATCATGCATGACTATTATACCACCAACATTAGCAGTAGCAGTTATTTATTTTTTACAACGATAAGATGGCATTAAAAGATTCACAACGAAGCCTTAGGTCTTGGACAAAACAAAAATGGCGAACTAAGTCTGGAAAAAAATCTGCTGAGACTGGCGAAAGATATTTACCTGAGAAGGCTATTAAGTCTTTAAGTGCTGCTGAGTATGCAGCTACTACTGCCAAGAAAAGAAAAGATACTAAGAAAGGCAAACAATTTTCTAAACAACCAGATAAAGTTTCTAAAAAAACTAAAAAATATAGAACAGTATGAATATGTTACCCGATGGTTATATAAAAAGAACTACTTCAACTATTCCTTTTGGGTATGAGTTTGATGTTAAGACAGGTTATTTAAAACCTATTGAAGAAGAATTAGAAGCTTTACTAACAGTAGAAAATATGATAGTTAATGAGGAAGTATCTTTACAAGCTGCTGTCGATTGGTTAGAGTTTTCAACAGGTCGTAAAATTTCTACACCGGGTTTGAAAAAACACATAGATAAAAAGTATGGACCACGAACTGAAAGATTGGGAAGAGAATCCTCATCTCTACTTGCAAGATAACGAAGGTAACTTTGTTTTAAAAAAAGATGGTACACCTCGTAAGAAAGGTGGTCGACCTAATGCTAGTGATTCAGCTAAGTTAGCTGCTCAACGTACTATTAGTCGAAAACAAAAAAATATTCAAAAGCTTGAAAATAAACTAAAGAACGCTAAACATTCTTTTAAAAAACAAAAAGATACTTTACAAGATTTAAGTGGTACAGAAAAAAATCTTACACTTTCTGAAGATTTAGATAATCTTCCACAAGCTGTACAAAAAGATTTACAAGATGCTAATGTTTTGTTTTCAGCTAATAATGGACCACAAACAGATTTCTTAGCTGCAGACGAGAAAGATGTTCTTTACGGTGGTGCAGCAGGTGGTGGAAAATCATATGCAATGTTGGTTGACCCATTAAGATATGCTCACCGTAAAGCTCACCGTGCTTTGATACTGCGTAGGTCTATGCCAGAACTACGAGAAATGATTGATAAGTCTCGTGAATTATATCCTCAAGCTTTTCCGGGTGCTAAGTTTAGAGAAGTAGAAAAACTTTGGAACTTTCCAAGTGGTGCAAAGATAGAGTTTGGTTTCCTTGAACGAGATGCTGATGTATATAGATATCAAGGACAAGCATATAGTTGGATAGGCTTTGATGAAATTACCCACTTACCTACAGAATTTAGTTGGAACTATTTAGCTTCTCGTCTTAGAACAACTGACCCAGAAATAAAAACTTATCTTAGATGTACAGCAAACCCCGGTGGGGTAGGTTCACATTGGGTTAAACGAAGATATATAGATAGCAATGAACCTAATAAAAGTTTTTTAGGTAAAGATGGACTAAGTAGAAAATTTATTCCAGCCAAGTTAGCAGATAATCCTTACTTATCTGAAGACGGAGTTTACGAACAAATGTTAAACTCTTTACCTCCTATTCAAAGAAGACAACTACTAGAAGGTAATTGGGATGTAGCTGAAGGTGCAGCCTTTGTTGAGTTTGACCCTAAAGTACATATAATACCTCCATTTGAGATACCTTTAGTGTGGGAAAGAACAAAAGGCATTGACTATGGGTATGCTGCTGAAAGCTGTTGTTTATGGGGTACAATAGATGTAAATGACAATACTTTAATAATTTATCGAGAATTATACAAAAAAGGCTTGACAGGAGAAGAATTAGGTAGTATAATAACTGATATGGAGATGGTAGACCCATTTTCCGTAAATGGTGTATTGGATACTGCAGCTTGGGCTAGAACCGGAACGACTGGTCCTACTGTTGGCGAATCTTTATTAAGAGCTGGTCATAAACTAAGACGAGCTGACAAGAATCGTGTACAAGGTAAAATCCAGATGCACGAGTATTTAAAGGTTCGAGATAACGGTAGACCTAAGTTACAGATATTTAATACCTGTCCAAACTTAATAAGAGAGTTACAAAGTATACCCCTATCAAAAACCAATCCTGAAGATGTTGATACTAACGCTTCAGACCACGCATATGATGCATTAAGGTATCTGATAATGAGTCGACCTAGAATGGAAAACCCATTAGAAAGATTAAGAGGTTTTAAACGAGATATGTTTAAACCTGCAGATAGTAAATTTGGTTATTGATAAATGGCAGAAAACGAAAATACATTTTTAACAGCTAACGATATCTATGAAGAAGTAGAAGGTGAAGCTGGTAAAGCTTTAACCTTAGAAGAGTCACAAGAATTAAATCTTGTTGGTATAATTAAAAGTCGTTATGCATTAGCAGAAACAGCTAGAGACTCAGACGAAAGAAGATGGTTACAGGCTTATGAAAACTATCGAGGACTTTACAATAAAGGAGTAAAGTTTAGAGAATCAGAAAAGTCTAGAGTATTTGTTAAAGTAACTAAAACAAAAGTTCTAGCAGCTTTTGGACAATTAGTTGATGTTATATTTGGTACAGGTAAATTTCCAATAGGAATTTCTGAAACAAATATGCCAGAGGGCGAAAAAGAAAATGCTTATCTTGATGCTAATAATCCTACAGCAGGAATAGAATCAAATATACCAGATAATATTGGTAATAGATTAGAAGACCCGATAGTAGAAAATCCATATGATGTAGGCTATGAAGGTGATGGTAGAGTTTTAAAAGCTGGTGCTACTTATGGTACTGGTATGTTTGAAGAAACTATTGAAAATCAATTAGCAGACCAAGGATTACTAGCAGAAGGCACATCACCATTACCACAAATTCCAGAAATATCTCCAGCTCAAAAAGCTGCAAGAAGAATGGAAAAGTTAGTACATGACCAAATAGAAGAATCTAATGGGTCAGCTGAGATAAGAAACGCTTTACTTGAATCAGCTTTATTAGGTACAGGAATTGTTAAAGGACCATTTAATTTTAACAAAAGATTAAATCAATGGACTACTAATACAAATGGTGAAAGAGAATATAATCCTCTTGAAGTTAGAGTACCTAGAATAGAATTTGTAAGTTGTTGGGATTTTTATCCAGACCCTGCAGCTACTAATATAGAAGAATGTGAGTTTGTAATTCACAGACATAAAATGAATCGTAGTCAGTTAAGGCAGTTAAGAAACATGCCTTACTTTGATAAGGATGCTATTCGTGAATGTATACAAATGGGTCCAAACTACGAAGAAAAAGATTTTGAAAATCAACTAAAAGATGACTACAATGTTGATGAAACTTATGCACCAAACTTTGAAGTGCTTGAATATTGGGGTATCATGGATGCTGAGTATGCAAGACAAGTTGGCATAGACTTACCAGACTCTGTAGATGATTTAGATGAAGTTCAAATTAATGCATGGGTATCGGGGAATAAATTACTACGAGCAGTAATTAATCCATTTACACCATACCGTATACCTTATAATGCATTTCCTTACGAAAGAAATCCTTATAATTTCTTTGGTATAGGAGTAGCTGAGAATATGGATGATTCTCAACAAATTATGAATGGTCATGCTCGAATGGCTATTGATAACCTAGCTATGGCTGGTTCATTAGTATTTGATGTTGATGAGTCTGCATTAGTTGGTGGACAAAATATGGAAATATATCCCGGTAAAATCTTTAGAAGACAAGCCGGAATGCCGGGTCAATCAATTTATGGTCTCAAGTTCCCTAACACAGCACCTGAGAATATGATGATGTTTGACCGTTTTAGACAACTTGCTGATGAGCAAACAGGAATACCTAGTTATTCTCACGGACAAACAGGAGTACAAAGTATGACACGAACTGCTTCTGGTATGTCAATGTTACTAGGTGCAGCAAGTTTAAATATTAAAACAGTCATTAAGAATCTTGATGACTTTTTATTAAAGCCACTAGGAGAGTCTTACTTCCAATGGAACATGCAGTTCTTTGAAGGTGACATAGATGTGGTAGGTGATTTAGAAGTTAAAGCAACTGGTACTAATAGTTTAATGCAAAAAGAAGTTAGAAGTCAAAGACTAACAATGTTCTTACAAACTGCACAAAATCCAACTATTGCACCATTTGTTAAAGTTTCTAAATTAGTTAGTGAACTTGCCTATAGCTTAGATTTAGACCCAGACGAAATTCTGAATGACCCTGAAGAAGCAGCTATGATGGCACAAATTATAGGAATGCAAAATGCTCAACAAACAACAGGCGAAGAAACTCAACCCCTTGGTCAACAACCAACAGGCATGGGTGGAGCTGGAGGAGTACCTCAAGGAACTCAAGAACTTGGAGTTACAGGCACTGGCGGTGGCAACATCGGAATCGGAAATGTACCGGTTGCAGGGGAGGATTCATTCTCTGGCACGATTGATAACACTACCACAGCAGGTTAAAGAAGCAATACTTAGAAAAGAGGAAGTATGACAATGTATGAAGAAGGAAGTCCAGAATTTAAAGTTCAAAAAGTAGGTCAAGGATATGCTAAACAATTATTAGAAGCTGGAAAAGATGCTGATTCTTTTTATAAAGGTAGAATACTTGGACTTAATAATGGTAAAGAAATTTTAAAAGTAGGAGCAGATGTAGTAGGTGGTACGTTAACTAAGCCACTTTATGAAATTCTTATTCGTGAATTACCACAAAAATATAGACCTGATTTTAGAGAACAAAAATTAACAGGTGGGCAAGTTAAGTTAGATGTTAATGATGATGGCACATTAACTGCTGATGATTTTAAAGCTCTTAGAGAAAGAACACAAAAACAAATGGGTGGTATAATGGAAGGTGAAGCACTGCCTACACAAGAAGAACAAATGCAAAGTATGATGAGTGATAAAACTGAATCAGAAAAAATGCAAGAAGAATTAGAACCTCTTCCAGAAGAACCTAAAGAAGAAATAGAAATGGAATCTGATGAAGAAATGGAAGAAAGTTATTTAGATTTTATAATTAATGAAGCATTATCAGAAGAAGAAGAAGAAATGCTTATGAATGAATTAGAGAACAATCCAGAACTTAGTATGTTATTTGACAAAGTTATGGATGTTGCAACAGAATTTTCAGGGTCTGGTCCTGTAGAAGGACCGGGTTCGGAAGTCTCCGACAGTATACCTGCAAGGTTATCTGACGGTGAATTTGTCTTTACTACTAAAGCTGTAGAAGAAATCGGAGCAGACAATTTAATGTCTATGATGAAAGAAGCTGAAGCTAAAGCAGATGAAAGACTAACAGCTGCTAATGGTGGTGAAATAGAAGAAGAGACTGGTCTTACTCCAATGCCTGTGGAAACACCGGCTATAAAGCAAGACATTAGAGTTACTAAAGAAACAGTTGGCTCTCAAGCTACAATGCAAGAGGAAGACGATTTAGTTAGTGATGAAATAAAAAAGTCTATGCTTTCTAATAGACCCTACGTTAGAAGCTAAAAGCAATAAAGCTACCCTAGTAATAGGCACTTTATTATATTAAAACAACCGAAAGGCTACCTTTACAAACAAGCCCTCTAGTCGACATAGAGCTACCTTGTAGACAAAGCCCCAATTAGGAGGATAGAAAATGACTGAAGAAGTCTTAAAAGAGGAACAAGCAAATCCTTATAACCAAAAAAAAGCTTGGCATACTGGTGAAGATAAACCTTTTGAATCGTCAGAAAGTTTGTTTTTTGAAAAACCATCAAATGAAGTTGACGAAAGTGATGACATTGAAATGGCTAAACAGGAAGAGGTAGTAGAACAAAATGATACTCCTTATAAAAAACCTGATTACAAAAAACGCTACGATGATTTAAAAAGACATTATGATAGTAAACTTAATGAATTTAAGTCTAGGGAAGAAGAGTTATTAGAAGAAGCTACTAAAAATAGAACTGATTATAAAGCTCCAAAAACCGAAGAAGAACTTGAAGAATTTAAAAACTCATATCCTGATGTTTATGAAGTTGTTGAAACTGTTGCTCACATGCAAAGTGAATCTAAGGCAAAAGTTCTAGAAGAACGTCTTAGTAAACTCCAAGAACGTGAAGCAGAAATATCTCAACAAGAAGCAGAAAAAAGGTTAAAAGAAAAACATCCTGATTTTGACGATATTAGAAACAGTGATGATTTTCACGATTGGGCAAAAGAACAGCCTAAGTCTATCCAAGATTGGATATACAAAAATGCTGAAGATGCCGACCTAGCTAGTAGAGCTATAGATTTGTTTAAAAAGGATATAGGCTTAGATACTCCGGAAAAGAAAAAGTCATCTTCTAAACAGACTAAATCTGCTGCGGATATGGTTTCAACTAAAACAACAAGTGTTGAACCAACGCAAGAGAAAATATGGTCTGAAAAGGAGATTGCTGCAATGAGTATGGCTGAATTTGATAAGTACGAAAGTGAAATCAGTGAGGCTATGCAACAAGGCAGAATCATTAAATAAACTATAAAACACAGGAGAATATCCCATGGCTCAATTTTTTGAACCTTCAACGGATACTAATGCTAACTTTGCAAACTCCGTTAGTGGACAAACTAATAGTTTTTTCCTACCTTCAATTTATTCTAAAAAGGTTTTAAACTTTTTCAGAAAAGCATCGGTAGTTGAAGCTATTACAAACACTGACTACGCTGGAGAAATATCAGCGTTTGGAGACTCTGTAAAGATTATCAAAGAGCCAGTAATTTCAGTATCAGCGTATACTAGAAATACTGACACAACTGAAACTAGATTGACTGACCAAGAACTTAACTTGGTTGTCGACCAAGCAAACGCTTTTAAGTTTATCGTTGATGACATTGAAACTAATATGTCTCACGTTAACTTTAAAGAAGTTGCTACATCATCTGCTGCTTACTCATTGAAAGATGCGTATGATGCAGCTGTTATAGCTGAGATGTTTGCAGGTGTTTCTTCATCATCCCCAGACCACATCATAGGTTCTGACAGTTCTACTGCTGATTCTACAATGACTCACGCAAGTAACTCTGTTGACCTACTTGGTTCTGACGGAACTGGTGTTGATGCACTAGACTTAATGGCTAGAATGGCTAGATTAATGGATGACCAAACTATACCTGAAGAAGGTAGATGGTTTGTAGCTCCACCTTCGTTCTACGAAGAGCTATCACAATCTGGTTCTAAGTTATTGTCTGTTGACTTTAACGCTGGTCAAGGCTCAATCAGAAATGGTTTAGTATCAACTGGAAAACTACGTGGATTTGACATGTACAAGTCTAACAATATCGCTGCGACTTCCAACGCAACTGGTAAAGTTATGGCTGGTCATATCAGTTCTACTGCTACTGCTCAAACGATTCTTTCAACTGAAGTGTTGAGAGACCCAACTTCGTTTGGTGACATAGTTCGTGGACTGCATGTATACGGAGCTAACGTCTTAAGACCTGAAGCTTTAGTATCTGCATTTTATGTAGTTGACTAACAATAATTGGGGAGGTCTTCGGACCTCTCCTTTTTTATAATTAAAAGGATAATAAAATGATGTACGGTAAAGATAAAGATAAAAAGAAAAAAATGATGAAAGGTGGAATGTCTAAAAAGAACATGATGTATGGTGGTATGGCTAAAAAGAAAAAAATGATGAAAGGTGGTGGCAGAGCTATGTATAGTGCTGGTGGTAGTGCAATGCCTGTAGCTAAACCTAATTAAAAATGAAAGTCAAAGCACCTAAAGGTTATCATTGGATGAAACAATCTAATGGCAGTTATAAATTAATGAAACATTCTGGAAAGTTTGTTAAACATAAAGGTGCTTCATTAGCTGCAGATTTTAAAATACAAAAACAACATAAAGCATAATGGCAACAACATACTTAGAATTATCAAATGAAATACTAAGAGAGTTAAATGAAATACCTTTAACCTCATCAAACTTTGCAAGTGCTACAGGTTTTCAACAGTTTGTCAAAGATTCAATTAATAAAAGTTTATTTGATATAGCTAATGAAGAACCTGAATTACCATTTTTTTCAGCAGGACTAAGTGGTGCTACTGACCCTTTTTATGGTAATACTACTGTTGCTTCAGTGATTGGGCAAAGATGGTATACTTTAAAAGCTGGTAGTTCTAGTTTAATTACTGATTTTTCTAAAGTTGATTGGGATGATTTTTTTATTACTACAGTTAATGTTAGTGGTGAAACAGCTCCATTTGTATCTAAAGGTTTAAAGTTTTTAACTTTAGCTGATTGGACTAGATACTATCGCAATACAGAAAATAATGATGATGCTGATTCACAAAGTTATGGTGAACCAATACATGTTATTAAATCACCAGATAATAGAAAGTTTGGGTTAAGTCCAATACCTGACAAAATTTATAATATACATTTTTATGCTTTTGCTAGACCAACTGCTTTATCAGCTTTTAGTGATGAAATGGTTTTGCCAGACCAGTATAAAAATATAATTTTAGCCAGAGTAAGATATTACGTTTGGCAGTTTAAAGAAAGTCCACAACAAGCAGCATTTGCTTTAGAGGACTATAAAAAAGGCATGAGACAAATGAAGAGTGTATTAATTAATCCTACACCTAAATACATGACCGATGACAGAACATATTTTTAGGAGATATAAATGACCACTAAGATACCAGTAGAACTTTCAAGTACCCCCGGAATTGTTGATGGTAGTAATGCTACTGCTATTACTATTGATAGTAGTGAAAATGTTGGAATTGGAGAAACTTCACCTTTAGCAAAATTACACATAAAGCTTGGAGATAGTGGATTAAGTTCTCTTAATGCAGCAGGTAATCATATATTTTTAGAAAATACTGGTTCAAATGGTACTGGTATAACTTTAGCTTCTGGTAATACATCTAATGGTTCAATCATCTTTGGTGACGAAGATTCAAATTATAGAGGTGTTTTAATTTATGACCATTCTGCTGATTCAATGAAGTTTGTCACAGCAGCAACAGAAAGGATGCGTATTGATTCTTCTGGTAATCTTGGACTTGGTACTGCAAGTCCTGTTTCCCTTTTTCATATGCAAGATGATAGTTCTGGTGCTTATGTAAGTCACATTGTTGATAATACAAATGCTGGTGGATATGCTAATACAGTTTACCGATGTGGTACTGCGTATGCTGGTATAAATTATGCACCAGGAATTTTCTTTGCAATTGGTCCACATACTAACGACACAACCACACCAATTACGTTTAGAAATAATAATGCAACAGAAAGAATGCGAATTGCAGCTGATGGTAGTATGTATTTCCACAAAACAGCTCATGCTTTTGCAACATCAGGTGTTGAATTTTTAGTTTCAAATCTCACAAATATGACAAATGCCAGTAATACTGTTGTAAATATGCACAGAACAGGCTCACATGGAGTTATTTTAGAGTTTTGGAAAGATAGTGGTTCAGTTGGAAGTATAAGCACAAATGCTAATTCTTTGCCTTCTGATAGAAACTTTAAAAAAAATATAGGCGACTTAGATTTAGGTTTAAATTTAGTAACTAAGTTAAAACCAAGTCAATACAACTATAAAATTGATAGTGAAGATTGTCCGAAAATGTATGGTTTGATTGCACAAGACTTAGAAGAGTCGTTAGCAGAAGTCGGAGTAGAAAAAAACAGCACTTGGTTGTTACAACACGAACCTAATGATGATGAAAAACAATCAGACTACAGTTTAGATTATTTAAAACTAACACCAGTTTTAATAAAAGCAATCCAAGAACAACAAACACAGATTGAAGCCTTACAATCTGAAATTAATACACTCAAAGGAGAATAACATGGCAATATCATACGCATGGGATGTAAAAACTGTGGACACTTATCCTACTAAAGACTCTAAGTCTGACGTAGTTTATAATGTGCACTGGCGACTAACAGCTACTGATGACACTAATAATGATGCAGACGGCAATTCTCAAACTGCAACAGTATATGGGTCTCAGGCTTTAGATACTTCAGACTTATCAAGCTTTACTGCTTTTGCAGACTTAACTGCAAGTGACGTACAAGGTTGGGTCGAAGCAGCTTTAACAGCTGATACTGTTAATGACATGAAAGATAGTCTTGATAGTACTATTGAAGAATTAGTTACCCCAACATCCGTACAAAAAACTATAGGATAATATGCCTAGAAGTCAACCATACACAGTAGCATGTGCAGGAGGTTTAGTAAACTCTTCAAATGCTATAGACTTATTAAGAGCTCCCGGAGTTGCTACCGAGTTAAGAAACTTTGAAGTCTCTATAGAAGGTGGTTACAGAAGAATTAATGGTTATCAAAAGTTTGGTACTACGGATTCAACTCAACCGACTGGTGGTACAACAGATATTTTAGGAGTTATTCCTTATGCTGATGGTGTAGTTGTTTGTGCTGGTACTAATATTTATTTTACTCAAGACGGTATAACCTACTTACAAATAAATAGAAGTTCAGTATCTGGTAGTGGTGATAACTATAGTACCTTTACAGGTCGTAGTGTTTTAGCTCGAACTGGTCAAGGGCAAATAAGTTTTGCTTTATTTGAATCAGCAACTTCAGATTATGGTACGTTAATTATAGCTGATGGAGCAAACGAACCTTATCAGTTTAGAATGGAAGGTACAGGTGCTAACTTAAATAGTAGAACTTACTTTAGTAGTGAGATAACAGTTACCGGAACTAAACATGTTAAGCATGTAACTGTCCATGACAAACATTTAATAGCTGCTGGAGTAGAAGATAATTTAAATACTATTTTTTATAGTGGTACTTTAGACCCAACAGATTTTACTAGCACTGGTTCAGGTAGTATTGTTATTGAAGACCAAATAGAAGGTATTAAAAGTTTCCGTAATGAATTATTTATATTTTGTGAAAACTCAATATTTAAACTACAGAATATAAATAATGCAAGTACGATTGCAGTAATACCAGTAACCAAAAACGTAGGTTGTTTAAGTGGTTACAGTATTCAAGAGATTGGTGGTGATTTAATATTTTTAGCACCAGATGGATTAAGAACAGTAGCTGGTACAGCAAGAATTGGTGATGTGGAGTTAGGAACTATAAGTCAATCCATACAACCAACAATAACAGATTTAGCAAACAATATAAATTTATTTACCATAAATAGTATTGTGTTAAGAGAAAAGTCTCAGTATCGTTTATTTTATACTAATACTGGAGCTACTAATGCATCTCAGCAAGGTATTATAGGTACGTTAAGACCAAATGGTTTTGAGTGGTCTGAGACTAGAGGTTTAGAAGTTACAGCTATTGGTTCAGGTTTTGATACTAATGGTATAGAAAAAATATATCATGGCGATACTAATGGTTTTGTTTATGAACATGACACTGGTAATAATTTTGATGGTTCATCAATCTTAGCAAGATATACAACACCAGATTATGATTATGGTGATTTAGGAACTTTAAAAACTTTACACTATCTTAGAGTTTCAGCAGCTACCGAAGGTATTGTTGAACCGGATGTACAAATTAAATTTGATTTTAACAGTTCAGATGTACCACAACCTTTAGACTTAATTGACTTAGGTGTAATAAATCCACCATCTATATTTAGTGAAGCAGTTTTTGCTACTAATAAATTTGCTGGACAAAACAATCCAATGATAAGAGTGCCTTTACAAGGCAGTGGTACAAGTAACAATTTTACAGTAATAAGTGAAGATACAAAACCATCATATACAATTAATGGTTTTTATGTAGATTACATACCTTCGGGTAGGAGATAATAAATGGCACAAGCATATATAAGACAAAGTACATTCAGTGATGGTGATACTATTACTGCTGCATTATTTAATAATGAGTATAATCAATTAGTAAATGCTTTTGCATACTCTTCATCTAGTGCATCTAATACTGGACACAGACACGATGGTACTGCTGGACAAGGTGGTAACATATTTAAAATTGGTGATTTAGATTTTTTAAACAAAGTAGAAATTGATAGCACTAATAATAGAGTAGGATTTTATGTAGAAGTATCTTCAGCAGCAGTTGAACAGTTAAGAATACAAGATGGTGCTTTAGTTCCTGTTACAGATAGTGATATAGATTTAGGAACAACGTCATTACGTTTTAAAGATACTTTTACAGACTCAATAACTACTACAGGTAATGTTGATGTCGGAGGTAATTTAACAGTTACAGGTACTACAACTTTTAATGGTGGTACAATTACTATGGGTGATGCCAATACTGATAATGTAGTATTTGGTGCAGACATAGATTCAAGTATTATTCCAGATGACGATGACAGCTATGATTTAGGTAGTTCTTCACAGGAATGGAGAAATTTATTTATAGATGGCACTGCAAACATAGATAGTCTTGTTGCAGATACTGCAGATATTAATGGAGGTACTATAGATGGTGCTGTTATTGGTGGGTCAAGTGCAGCAGCTATTACAGGTACAGCTATTACAGGTACAAGTTTTGTTATTGGTAGTGCTGATATAAGTGAAGCTGAATTAGAAACTATAGATGGTATAACAGCAGGAACTGTTGCAGCTTCTAAAGCTATTGTAGTTGATAGTAATAAAGATTTTACTGGTGCAAGAAACATTACACTAACAGGAGAACTTGATGCAGGTTCATTAGATGTAAGTGGAGATGTAGATATTGATGGTACACTTGAAACAGATGCACTATCTATAAATGGCACAGCAGTTACTAGTACTGCAGCTGAATTAAACATACTTGATGGAGTAACAGCTACAGCTACAGAATTAAACTTAATAGATGGAGTAACAGCTACAACTGCAGAACTTAATATTCTTGATGGTGTTACTAGTACAGCAGCAGAACTTAATATTCTTGATGGTGTTACAGCTACAGCAGCAGAAATAAATGCTCTTGATGGTATTACTTCAACAGTTGCAGAATTAAATATTTTAGATGGTGTTACTGCTAGTGCAGCTGACATTAATCTTATAGATGGAATTACTAATGGTACAGTAATAGCAAGTAAAGCTATTATAACAGATGCAAACAAAGATATAACTGGTGGTCGTAATATTACAATTAGTGGTGAGCTTGATGCAGCTACTTTAGATATTAGTGGTGATGCCGATATAGATGGTACATTAGAAGCAGATGCAATTACTATTGGAGGTATCACATTAGCAGAAACTATTTCTGACACTGTTGGAGCTATGGTTAGCTCTAATACTGAATCTAACATTACTGTTACTTACGAAGATTCAGATAATACTTTAGACTTTGCTTTACCTGCTGCTTTAGAAATTACTACATCTGTTGGTGTCGGTGGTGGCTCTACAAATGGAGTTGTTATTTCTCAAGGTGCTATTTCAATTAAAAATGGTGGTACACAATCATATATAGATTTTTATTGTGAGTCTTCAAATGCTCACTATGCAAGATTACAAGCACCAGCTCATGGAAGCTTTAGTGGTAATCATACTATAACTCTTCCTGCTACAGCTGGTACACTTGCATTAACTTCTGGTGACATTACTGGTAACGCAGCAACTGCAACAGCTTTAGCAACTGCTAGAACTATTGGTGGTACAAGCTTTGATGGTACAGCTAATATTTCTGTAGGCTTGGCAGCTACAGCTACAGCTTTAGCTAATGCAAGAACAATACATGGTGTATCTTTTGATGGTACAGCAAACATAGACTTAACAGAAGTTATTCAAGATACTGTAGGTGCTATGGTATCTAGTAACACTGAATCAAATATTACTGTAACTTATGAAGACTCTGATGGCACACTAGACTTTAGTGTTACTGGTGGTGGCTCAGTATCAGAAGCATTTAAAACAATATCTGTTTCTGGTCAAAGCGATGTGGTTGCAGATGCAGCAGCAGATACGCTTACTTTAGTAGCTGGTTCTAATATGACAATCACTACTGATGCTAGTAACGATACAATTACTTTTGCTTCTTCTGGTAGTGGTGGTAGTGGAAATAGTGTTGGTAATGCTTTTACAAAAAATACTTTTACAGGCGATGGAAGCACAACAGCATTTACATTAAGTATTAGTGCATCAAACGAAGATAATTTATTAGTATTTATTGATGGGGTATATCAAGCAGATAATGTTTATACTGTATCAGGCACAACTTTAACATTTGCCACAGCTCCTGTTAATAGTAGAGTTATAGAAGTATTTACAGTTGAAGCAGGTATTGTAGGTTCTGCTCCAGTTATAGATACTATGACTGGTGATGGTTCAGATACTACACTAGCTCTTAGTACAACTCCAACATCAGAAAATCAAACCTTTGTAACTATTGATGGTGTTGTTCAACACAAAGACACTTATGCAGTTTCAGGTAGCACACTAACATTTAGTGCTGCTCCTCCTACTGGTACAAAAGTAGAGTGTATAACATTTACAAATGTAGCTGTAACTACTTTCCAAGATGCCGATGGTGATACTAAGATACAAGTAGAAGAAAGCTCTGACGAAGATAAAATTAGGTTTGATACTGGTGGTACTGAACGTATGATTATTGATGCTTCTGGAAATGTTGGAATTGGAGATACAAGTCCAGCAGAAAAATTAGAAGTAGCTGGTAATATCTTAGCAAGTGGTTCTGATGGTACAGCAAGAAGTTTAACTCTAGGTAACACTTCTGGAAATCATTCAAGTATAAGTGTAGATGGTTCAGGTCATTTAAACTTAGATGCGGAAACTGCTGGTGGTCTTTTATTATTTAAAACTGCTGGAACAGAAAGAATGCGAATTGATGCTTCTGGTAATGTTGGGATTGGAGAAACTTCTCCTGCTAATTTATTGCATGTAAAAGCAAGTGATGTTAGTGCTGCACCAATAGATACAGCTTTAATGGTATTAGAAAAGTCAGGTACAAACTACTTGAGTTTTATGGGTGCAAATACAAATACGCAAGGAGTGCTTTTTGGGGATGCTGACGATAACGATGTAGCAGGTATAACCTATAATCACAGCAGTAACTACATGGCATTTAATACAGCAGCTTCAGAAAGAATGCGAATTCATTCTGGGGGTGCAGTATCTATAGGTATTACAACTGCCTTTACTGATGGAAATACTAATAGTGGGTCTGGCTCAGTACATATTTCTAATAATGGAGCTAGAGCCTTACATCTTCAAAGAGCTGGAAGTAATGGTGAAGTAGTGGCTTTTTATCGTGGTGGTATATCAGGAGAAGTAGGTAATATTAGTGTTAGTACATCATCAACTGCCTACAATACAAGTTCTGACTACAGATTAAAAGAAAATGTTAATTATGAATTTAATGCTTTAACAAGAGTTAAAGAACTTAAACCTGCTAGATTTAATTTTATAGTAGATGCAGACAAAACAGTTGATGGCTTTTTAGCACATGAAGTTTCTGACATAGTTCCAGAAGCTATTACAGGTGAAAAAGATGGCGAAGAAATGCAAGGTATAGACCAAAGTAAATTAGTACCTTTATTAACCAAAGCAATCCAAGAACAGCAAGAATTAATAGAAACTTTAACAACTAGAATAGAAACTTTAGAAGGAGGAGAATAAGATGGCATTAACAAAAGTAACTTCAGGACTAACCGATTTAGATGGTGGTATTACTATTGATAATATTACTATAGATGGCACAGAAATAGATTTATCAAGTGGCGACTTAACCATAGATGTAGCAGGAGATATTATTCTTGATGCTGATGGTGGCGAAGTTAAATTAAAAGATGGAGGTACATCTAAACATACAATTTCAATGCAGAGTAATGGAGATACTTAC
>MDSX01047843.1_pt1 | contig 23916 bp, 22 predicted proteins | sample 811141 | NCBI WGS metagenome assembly MDSX01 (sample SAMN05326642, study PRJNA326480) | marine metagenome | isolation source: seawater | place: Atlantic Ocean: South East | collected 2010
CACCGTTATTGGGAACTGTGATCATACCGGATCCTGAGCAGTCCGGAGGCTCATACGAGCTATCTCAAGTGTATACTGATTATGGGATAGCGTTAAGCTTGACGGGGTTAAATTCAGACGGTACCAAACATACCGATGGCATGAAGTTCTTCCAAACAACAACTGACGTTCTAAAATGGGAATTTGTCCCGCAAATCTTCATTCAGTTGGCCTCTGAAAATACTTTGCTTGGTGCAGAGTTTCACCTTTATGGGAACGTCGTTACGTTCTTACCACCGCCGCCTTCGCCACCGCCACCCACGCCATCACATTCCGAAGAGTCAGGATCGGTGATACCAGGATATATGACCGCCGGACATTATAAAAACTGCTTTGACAATGACGAAGGTTCCGGGCTCAAAAATCTCGAGCCACCTGGAGAATTAGCTGGAACTAACGGTAATATTAGTTCGTGCGCTTCGAGATGCACGTATTACGTCGACTGTGTTGCGTTTCAGTACAATGCTAATCAGGGTGATTGCTACATAAAGAAATCAACTAGTAGTTCAATCGATGTGTCACTGTGTAAATGGGGGCCCTACAGTGTGTACATTTCGGAGTCTTTCTACACACCCTCGGCAACAAATCAAGGGGGCAGTTACACACTGGTGACGCCACGACCACCCCCGTCCGCGCCACCATCCCCATCACCACCGCCATCCCCTCTTTCGCCACCACCGCCATCACCACCGTCATCCCCTCCGTCACCACTGCCAACCCCTCCTCCGTCACCACCGTTATTGGAAGAAGTGCGCACACCGGATGGTCAAGGAGGCTACTACACGCTAACTCAAATCATGCAATCTAACGTATTGTCGTTAGAAATGAAAGGGTTTGATGCCAACGATGCTCCGGTGGCAACCGGCTATGCGGATATCTTCGCAAAATCACCTGACAACAATCTAAAGTGGGATTTCAACGGAATGCCGACAATTTACATTCTGTTGGCCAGTGAAGATACTTTGCTTGGTGCAAAGTATTACGAACCTGAGCGTGGTTATTACGGACCACCTCAAGATCATCCATCGGTTGCCTATGTGACGTTCTTACCACCGCCACCGCCATCACCACCGCCATCACCACCGCCATCACCATCTCCTCCGTCACCACCTCCTCCGTCACCCTCACCATCGCCATATCCCCCTCTTCCATCACCACCACCACCGGCACCACCGCTCAAAGATGTAGGCGAGGCATGTTCCTTGAACAGCGAGTGCACAAGTACTATGTGTGCAAAGATAGGAACACAGACCATGTGTTGCCGAACTTCAAATTGTAACAATAACCCATTCTGGGAGGCATGCGGTAACTCAAAGGGGAGTTGCAAAGAAGGTATAGCAGGCGACTACTGTATTGATAACGGATATTGCGTAAATACCTGCAATACTAGCACAAACACATGTAATTAAGTTGACTGCAAAAATGTAACATGCTTAATGCAAAAACAAAGTTGATGAATACATTCCGATCCGTCCAAAGTACATTCCACATGCTCTTTCATGCCACAAAGAATATCCGTCCAAAGTACATTCCACATGCTCTTTCATGCCACATCCGTCCAAAGTACATTCCACATGCTCTTTCATGCCACATCCGTCCAAAGTACATTCCACATGCTCTTTCATGCCACAAAGAATATCCGTCCAAAGTACGTTCCACCTAACATGACTGTTCGAGTCTGTTAAAATTGTCGTAGTAATAGAATTCGAAAGTGCCATGTGCTTAGATCATGGCAGTAACATTTCTTGTGAGTTTCCATCAGCTTCCAATGCTTTACACGTTTTGTCATAATGCACGTTGCAACTTTTTTTTGAATCAAATTTAAAAAAAAAAATCAAAAAAAATAATGATCTTTTTCATTATATCGCCTTTCGCATTTCAAAATCCAATCAGCTCCCTTATGATTCCAGGGAATGTTGGTTTTGATCCACTAACACTCTCAAGTAGAGACTTTTTCAAGAAATCTGCAAGCAGAGAGTATGAAGATATTTTATTTGATTACAGAGAGGCTGAGCTTAAGCATGGAAGACTTGCAATGCTAGCGGCAGTTGCTTATCCTGTTCAAGAAGTTGTTAATCCAATATTATCTAAAAGCCTTGATTTGCCAAATGAATTAGCCTTAAATAAGTTATCACCGTCTTTAGTGAATGGTAATTTAAATTTCGCCACACTTGTATTTTTTGTGGGATTCGCTTCGGGTCTTGAGCTTTTCAAAATGAATGTAAGCTCGAAAATCCCGGCAGATTATAATTGGAGAGTTACCGAATACAGTGATGAATCTAGAGATTTTTTTGACTTGCAAGCCGGTGAAGTTTGGAATGGAAGAGTTGCAATGGTAGCGACTCTTGGTTATGTAATACAGGAAGCAGTAACAAAGATGCCAGTGCTGTTTAATGTTTGAGCTTGCTCACTTTTTGTGATATTCTCTTGCGTGTGTTGTTTTGTAAGCGTGTTCGTTCGGATATCTTTTGACATTCATGTATTTGTAATAAAATATCACATAAATATTTTTTTTCGAATCAATGGCAGCAGAAGCAATCAAGCAGATTCGAAAGAGAAAATATGAACCATTGCATGAAGAAGCAAAACAAGGAGCGCATGGTAGTGTAATTTTGTGCAGAGATGAAAAGAAATGTATAGTTGCGGTGAAGAAAATTGAAGAAAGTGAAGCGCGTGAAAAAGAGACAGAAATTCATGCTTTGCGAGAGATAGCAGCCTATAAGCGTATAAAGAATCACGACAATATTTTATCTTTACTTGAAATCATCCACGAATCTTCTATGTTTTTAGTATTAACTGCGATGGATATGACACTAAGTGATGTATTACGATCATGCAATGATGATGACATTTTGTTTTCGTATAAAGAACAGCTTGCAAAGGGAATTGCATTTTGTCATTCTCACAAGATAATGCATAGAGATATAAAACCGCAAAATATTTTGGTAACAAATACAAATTTAAAAATCGGAGATTTTGGTCTTGCAAAAAGAATACGAGACGGAAAGCAACATTCTATATGTGCTGTAACATTGTGGTACAGGCCAATTGAAATATTGCTTGGTGATTCATATTACAACGAAACAATTGACGTTTGGTCGTGTGCTTGTGTGTTTTACGAAATAGACACAAAGCAAAGATTGTTTGCTGGGGATTCTGAAGTCGATACATTGATGAAAATTTATCTTTGTTTAGGAATGGTCACTGAAGATAATTTACCGAATTGTAAGAGATTACCAAACTACAATTCTGATATTAAGTTTAAGAAAAAAGATCAGATGAAAGGGTTTCCATCATTGTATTTGAAAATGCTAAAGTACGATAAGAAGGAACGAATTCGCTCGCATGATGTTTGTCGTCAATTGCACAAGGATGTAAAAGTGGTACTTAAGCATTAATTTCTTGGTGCAATCAATTCTAGAAGAGTATGACCGATTACATTGCCTAAAATGGATGATATAATACCAAATATCAAGCCATTGTACATATTTTTGGAGGATTCATTAATACCAAGAGAATGTAAAGTTTGTTTATATTCTAAAGGTTCAAAAAGCATGGATGCGACCAGCGAAGATACGAATGAGGAAACGAGAGCGGATATAAAAATTGTATGAGTAACTTGCAAAGTTTTAAGCAAAAGCTCATAGACAGAATATTTGACAAATGATTTTGGAAATTTGTTTGTAATATTAATCGTGTATATTTTGATCCAATTTAATAGAATGATATCATTGATTGTGCTCAATTTATTTTCATATGCTTGTCTTCTTTTTTTAAAGACGGTCAATGGTGTCGCAATTAGACTAGTGACGCTAACAGCAACGAAAGTTGATATTGGTATTTTCATAGGGCCTGGTGATATTTTTAGCATTTTTTCGTATGCATAAAAATATAATCCGGTTGTGAAAAAACTGGAGCATACAGAATATCGATAACCAGCCATTGGATTTGATACTTTTTTATGAGATTGTAATTGTTGTTTTATATAATATGTATCTATTGGGTGGACACAAGTACTCGAAATACATGCTGCACATGCAGCGACTAATGGGCGCATGTTTTTAATATGATTTATTTTTCATTTAGTAAAAACTTACTTCTGTGACATCCATACGGACGTCCATACGGATTATATTTTGAGACAGACCCTAGGTGTAATTTACGACTAACATTCTTCCTTGCGATGTGGTTTTATATTCTAATGTAATCTTGTCTTCATGAACTTTCATATGGCATATTTTGCACAAGGTTACCAGATTTGATTGGTTATGAATGTGTATACCATTCTCAACATTTCCAAAATCATTTGCATTGCATTGGAATTGCAAATGATGAGTATGTAATCGTTCGTCTGTTGATTTTATAGGTTTGTATTTGCACACTTCACATTCTATTTTCAATATTCTTTTGTTATATCTAGATTGTGTGATGAAGTTATCTATTGTTTCCTCTTCTATGTGGAACTTACTGTCCATCAATTCTTGAAATCGTTTATCTTTGATCATCAATTTGGCAATTAAGCTCCCGTAGTCATCTATATCTGGTAATCCGTCATGTAATGTTCGTTCAAATTCAACTATGTTATCGTCTATGTTGACTTTCAGATGTTTATTCTTTACATTTTTTAGTCCTTTGATATAATTATTGTGTTGAAGTTCTTTCAAGTGTGTCGCACATGCCCATGTAATTCTTCTTTCTGACATGAAAACTATGAAAGATGCAACACATTTGATAGCTGCTTGTGTTTCAGTTGATGAACACATTTCGTCTGTAATGATAAGACATGGTGGTGTTTTTGTATACAAAAATATATTGTTCATTTCTATCAGTTCTTTTATGAATGATGATTGTCCTAGATAGATGTCGTCGTCGTTTCCAATTCTGCATCCTATAGTAACGAATGGTTGGTAGGAAAAGCTTTCGGCTGCTACAAAAAATCCACATTGGGCTAAAAGTACATTTATGATGATTGATTTCAACAGTGATGATTTTCCGACACTGTTCACACCATAAAGTAGCCAACTTTCTGTTGGACTTATCAAGATGTTGTTTGGAATGTATTGCTTTCCTTCTTGCGTTACTATTTTTTCTACAATAGGATGTCTAATTTTGGAAGCTTGAATTTCACCAAGAGTACTGCTGAACATTGGTTTTACATATCCATTTTTTTGAGAGATTTTTGCGATAGAAGAAAACACGTCTATACATGCGACATATTTTGATGCGATTTCACAAATATCTTCTGTGATGGATAATATCGATACTGTAGTTTCTTGAAAGATTTCTCTGGTTTTTTCCACAATTTTGGTTCTTATTGTGCTGTATTCTATCAAATCGCCATCAAAGTCTCCATGTATGTATGCTGAATTTTTCAAGTGGATTACTTTGACATTTGACATATCTGGTGTGTGAATGTTGGACCTGTCTTGTATACATTTTTCTAATAGTTGCCCCTTTTTGGGTGTCGTTTGAATAGAATATTCACCATGCGCAGATTGTACAAGTTTTATAACATTTTCATTGTTTTTTCCTGGGGGCAAAAAACAAACAAGTTTATTTGTGGTATTCAAGATTTTGGAATACAATTCTTTTTCTCGAGTTTCAAGTGCTACAAGATCTTCAAATTTACTGTTTTGTAGTCCATGTATATTTTTTTGACATTTTTCAAAATCAAACGTATTCTTCATAAAACATAAGAGTTGATTTATTCTTGATAGAGAATCCGCATCTATATTGTATAATACATATTCTGATACTTCATTATCTCCAAAATATGATGACACGTGGTCATGCAATTGATGAATGTATTCATAGCTATTGAATATTTTGCAAATATCTAGTGGTGAAATTATTGCTGTACTCATCTTGCGTTGGAGTCGCTCGATGTCTGCAATATTTATCAAGATGTTTTCTATCTTGTTCTCTATTGTAGAATCTTTAAATATGTCTTGAAACATCAAGATACATTCGTATCTTCTCTGTAATATTTGCATCTCAATCAATGGGGATATTAATAATTTTCTCAAATATCGTTCACCCAATTTTGTTTTCTGTTTTCGTAACATGTCATACAAGCCTCGTTTATCTGTGAAAATATCCATTTTATCAAACAATGAATTTAAGCATCTTGTATGAATGGATTTTTTTTTGGAGAAGCATGTTGGCGGGTTGAGTTTCTTTATCAACTTCTCGTCGTGTTGTCGTACAAAGAGTATCAAAAAAATAATACAAGCGATTTCTTCTTTTGATAATTCTTGCATATTAAGATGAAAAATTACAGATCCGCCCATTTGATTGTATTTTGGAAATATATCTCCCAGTATTTTTTCTTGAAATAAAGGATCAAAAATGAAAGGTCTTGGATTTTCATTCAGATTAAAATAGTGCTGAGATATGATATCGAATACGCACATTTTTTTGAATTCTCTCCATCTATTCGGGTCTAAAACATTGGAACATGATTTAAAATATACACATAATTCAGCACATATTCCGATTTCGTATATGCAATCAGTAAACCATTTTATGCTATCATTCAAATTTGTAAATGTTGAGCTGATGTATTCTATGAATCCCAGGTTGTTGTCCAATTTTGAGCATGTAGCTAACACATGATGATCGTATTCTATGAACAATACCACAATCAGAATAGATTCATGTGTTTCGTCTGATGAAAAATGACATCCGGGAGAGTAAATTTTATGAATTTTTCTTGATTTTATATCTTTTTCATAATCTTCCTGAATAAGTTGAACAACTGTAAATCCTTTTTCTAATAATTTTTCAACATTGCGCATAAAATGATTTCCTTTGTCTGCAGGGATTCCACATAAGAAATCAGATTGTCTTTTAGCGGATTTTAGTCCTAGAATGTGTTTGCATGCGTTTATTTGGATAGAGTTTTCCTCTTCTAAGTCATAAGCTTCGAACCATGAACCTACCTGCATGAATACGATTGTGTTTTCTCCATATAATTGTCTCATGTCTGCTGTGATATTTAGGTAATCTGTAACTAAGGAAGTGGTATCATCTTCCATTTAAATTTTTTTTCAGTAAATCCACCAATGAGCAGGATATTTTAAATGATTTTTACTGAGTTCAGATCGCATCATATCAAATATACCGGTTCTGAACAGTATATAAATTCTGTATGAAGGCAGATGCCTTTTTGTGCAAATTGTATCAAATTCCTCTTGCGTAATCACAAACCGATAGTAACCGGCATCACAAATCACCATACCCAGCCAATACATGGCCTCTCCCGCCTTTGTTGTCGGCAAATCGTCGTTGCTCCACTTCGTTTTCAAACTGCACAAAAAATAACTTTGAAGTACGTAAAGATTTTCATGTGAAATTATTTCATCTGCAATTTTTTTGTGCTTCTTGCAAACTGGCTTGTTGCAAACTCTCAAACCTCTCTGATATCGTGGTTTACCATTTTTGCGTCTCAAAATAGTTTGGCCATCCACGATCGAATTGTACATGAACAGAATTTCATGAAAATTAGTCTAGCATGTCTTCGATGATCGATTGTATTTTTTTATGCGAAGTGTGAATATTATTCTGTATTTGTTTTCTTTCAGACAAACTACATAAGCTACTCTCTCCCTTTGTTAAAATACCCGGAGTTCCATGGGATGTCATGCTAAGTTCTTCTGCTGCAAACGCTTCGCAATTCATATTTGATGGTATATATGTACTTAATTTGTATAAATCTGGACTTGTCGCAAATAAAGGTTTTGTCCCATCTTTTTGTGTTTGTGCATAAAACGTACATACATTACTTCCCATGCACGTGGACCAGTTTTCAGAATTTATATTTCTGGCGGCTCGTCCGATCGGATTTCCTGAAGCATTCGAGTATTCGTGTGCTTTTCCGCCCAAGTGGCAACACAGGTTATGCGTCATATCTTCACCAAATGAATGTTGTACTGAATGGTGATTATAAGCATCATTAAAACACGCTTTTCGAAGAGATTCTTGACGTTTCCGCATCATATCGTTATGTTTACTTTGTAAATCCTTAGGCAGAATTGGTAAAACGTGATCCGTTCGCCAATATTGACTGTCCACTGGAAGTTTATAGGCTTGCAAGCTTTCATCTAAATCTTCGTGAATTTGACGAGAAAGAAGAAATTCGTATCCATGTGTTGGTACCGAAACGTCTTTGTCATACAGCAAAACATCGAATGTTTCTTGACAGTCTGATTTATTCGTATTAGTATACGAATAGTCTTTTGCTTGTAGAAGTGGTGCATACTTCGGAGAACGAATCATTCTGTCGAATCTATCTTGATTGTAATGATCTGCGGTTGATTCCCGGTTCTTAGAACTTGCCAACTGATAAGCCTTTCGTGTGTTTCCTTTTAGCATATCATTCATTTGTTCTTTCAGCACATCGACCGAATTCATCCTGTCCGTAAACGTGCTGATATCGCAAGACATTTTATTATCGGATGAATATTTTAAAAGACGATTGACAATGTCAGATGCATTCATTTTGTCACAAGAAGTAAAAAAAATCAGAACATGCGTGAAGAAGATGTTGCGGATACCAATCGCGCCAAATATTTTTTCAAAAAAAATCGAAACAAATGCGTGACGAACACATTGAGAGTATCTTTCCATACTCCTTGGCAGATCTTTCGAGTGTTCGTTCGTACAATTATGACAAACCTACTATATGCCACAATTTCTTTGTAGAGAGAGCCCAATGGACAGAATCTAAAACATTATTTGATAAATTCTTGCAGCAATTTCCTTTTCTGGAAAATATAATGGAAGATCTCATCGTATTTGGAGGATGTCTTGTGGATTTTTTGCTACTACGTGATAACGAAATAAGAGATATTGATATATTGCTAGTTGAGAATGAGTCTACGCAAGCAAATCCAGCACTTGCTTTGGCTAACAGGGTTGAAAAGTTTGTGGAAGACATAAAGGAATGGAGTATTACACAGAACAATCTAGAAAAGGATAAATTTGAGAGACATCATTACTCTTCTCATTTTTCTCCAAAATATGTATTTCGCGATTTGCTTGTGACGCGATACAAAGGTGTATATGAAATTAAGCTGCCGTGGTGTGCAGTTAAGTTTCAGATTAGCTATTGTTGGAGCTTAGACGCATTGAAGAATAAAATTGATATTGGATGCACGCAAATTCTTTTGAAAAATGAAGAAGTTTATATTGGTGAAAGAGCGAAATTTGAGATTGAAAATTTGGCAATCACCATTGATCACAAACGACAATATAATCAGTACATAGAACGTGTAGTTAAATACTTTGACAAGGGATTTGATTTGATTCTTCCACATTTAGATATTGACAAAGTTCCCTCTCGAAATTTGGAATATAACGCTTGTGAAATATTGGATTTGCCGTTTATTTTGGTTACTTGTTACAAAATTTCAAAAAACAAAATTATGGGTAATCTTTCTCTACGTGCTTACAATACGCAAAAAAGGACAATTGAGTCAAAACATGATTGGGGAAGCGGAACGCGCAAAAATGATGTATCTGCGATAATTCATGACAACTTGTGTAAAATCGCTCGGAAAGATATGACTTGTTTAACTTACTGGGGTCAAGGAGAAAATTACAAGAATGCCTTCAATCCTAGTATTACTCTTACTGAACGACAACTAACAAATACATACGCTGTTGTTTGTAGTAAGATTTTGACAAACAATACAATTGATGTTGCACGGCTTGAAAAATATTATCCGGTTCGAGATTTATCATGTATTATGGAAGAAATGCTTATTCAATATTTAAGAAAACCCGGAACTGGCGTTGCAAATGATGATAAATTTGCGGATCATGTAAAAAAATATATGGAGTCTTTGACGGAGTTACAAATGGAAGTAACACGAAAGTTTATATCTGAAGCAAAAGAAAATTGCCAGCTTGAATTAGAGGCACCTGAATTCAGTTTCGACAAGGACGATTCTGAATATCTAAACTTATGGTACGGAATATATTTGAAATAGAATAAAAGTGTTGTGTGGCGGTTTACCAAGGTATAGATTTTTGCGCTAGTATATTGATAAATTAGTCTCGTCAAAAATATTTTGATTTTTTACCATCACTTTCCATTAAGCGTTCAGCTAAACGAGTTTCACGCACACCTTCATTTCTTTGACAACCCGCTTTCCATATGGAAGATGGAGCAAAAATATGACATTGATGACGTGCTCTGGTGATAGCAGTATAAATCATTTCTTTTGTGCTCATACTTGGTACATAATCCATGCAAAATACAACACAAGAGATTTCAGAACCTTGATATTTATGAACAGTCAAGCAATAAGAATGACCAAGTTCGTTTGTACCAGCATTGTATGTTCTTGTACAATTTTCAAACTTGACTGATACTTTTTTCTTTTTTAGATCCAATTTTCGAAGTTTACCTAATGCTCCATTGCAAACTAACATTTGACCATTTTCATAGTAGTTTTCTAAATTGATTACAGAATCCATCATACGCCACGGAGCGCGATTTGACCTTTCGATTTCGTCACCATTTTGGGGATTATAAATGTTTTGTAGTATTGTATTTGCTTCTGATGCAGATTTATTCGTCATGACAATCATTTGAACAGTCTCACCAGAATCGTACAATAATTTCACTTTGTTTGTTGCATCTCGCAAACAATTTGAAGAAAAAGATAATGAAAATATTGATTCATTCATTTCCGACCATTTAGATGCAGATCCACGAATTACTTCATGTGATTTTTGAGCGATTAGCGATCCTTCTTTTTGACGATGAATTTCTAGTAGTTCAATTACGGGAAATACGTCAGAGCGGATCAGATCTTTGAGAAGACAACCACTTTCAATACTTGGAAGTTGATTGTGATCACCAACTATGATCAACCTTTTTACTTTTACTTCTTTCAATAAGAGCAGCAGTAAATGTGGTGAAAGCATGGAGGACTCGTCAATGATGATGACTTCTTCAACTTCCTTTGTATTTTCCTCATTTGATTTTTTTGCAGTTGCAATTGCATAGTGTACCGTAGTTGCAGTTGTGTTGCCTAATCCTTCTGATACGCGCACACTTGCTTTGCCAGTAGGTGCCATTACTTTGAAAGGAATATTTAGCATTGTAAATATACGGACAATTTCCTTGATGACAATCGTTTTTCCAACACCTGCCAAACCACAAATTAATGTCGAGTTTGACAATGCACTTATGATTGCTTTTCTCTGTTCGGAATCTAAAAACAATGGTATTTCATCGACAATGTCTTCAATGTTTATCTTTAGATCATCGTTTCTGATAATGTATTTAATTTTGGATGCTAAATCATATTCTTCGTTATAATGTTCTTTAAGGCATACAAACGAGGTATTGGCTTCATTATAAGTACATTTTGATATTGCATTTATTGCATCAAGTTTGTCTATCATCACAGGCCATACATTTTGACCGTCTTTCATTGATTGGATTAATCTGTCACATGTATACTCAATTTCAAACCAATAGTGCTTTTCACTATGAAACAAGTTACTCAGCACATGTTTTGCATATGCCAATAATCTTTCAGTATTTTTGGGGTCAAGTTTTTGGAATTTTGCGATACTGTCTGCTGCTTTTAATGCTTCATTTGAGTTCTTATACCGTGTTAATATATATGGTTGTTCTTCAACTTGATCAATAATGGTATCGTCTATTTCAGAACAAAGATTCGAGTGGAGAAATGGAAATTTTTTTTGTAAATATATTGCCTTTTGAACCTTCTTGAAAGATTCATGCACAGTTTTTAGTTCTTCCTGATTCAAGGAAGAAAAAAATGGAGCATAGTTTTTAGCTGTAAAAAATGTATCATACAAATTTGCACATTCTTTGATCATTTTTTGTAATGTAATATGAGATACTTCGCATCTAGAAAGATGGTTTGTTACTGCAAAGTTATCAGGGTCCATAGATTGTAGATTATCTCTGATTTTATACTGTATTTTTTTTTGGAAATTCTGTTTTTCTACTTCTGCTTGAAATTGTGTTCCTATCGTAATATTTAAAGGGTCACATAGCCACACACCAACGATTTCAAAAGCAGAATTGTTTTCACAGGAGCATTTGATCTTTCCCCAGTCATTTTTTGTTGCAGTTGCTAATTCTATTGTTTTGAAAAACATATTTAGTTTAAATATTTTTTCAATAAAAAAATATATTTGAAGAATAAAATGGTTGAGACAAGGCTTACTGTAAATGAAGATAGTACACCGACGAATCGAAACATTCTAAGATTTATTCTGATTAATTTAGCACTATTTTTATCGGTGTTGGCAGCAGGTATGATATATGTTGCTATTCAATCGCAATCAGAAGAAGGTTTTATTGAAGTTGCTTCTGGTGAGGTTGCTTCTGGTTCTGGCGTTTGAAAAAAATATAATGTGAAAAATAATGATGAGAAAAAGTATTTTTTTCAGTATTTGTTTTGTATTGACAATACTTGTTTCATCTTTTTTTATGAAATATAATAGTATAACTCTTTTACCTACATCTGATTTTGTACTTGCAAACGCACCTGATAACTTTTATAGTCCGCCTCCGCCTATAATATATAAAAGATTTGACAGTGGAACAAGACCATTTGCAGTTGCAGGAAGCGGGTTTAGAACAAGAAAAATGCAAATTTTGTTGAAAAAAATGCAAAAAATCAAAAGATATGATACAGGGATGCATCCTATGAAATTGAACATCAGCTTTTAGAATGACGCTTTGCATGATGTCCCATAACAAATTTGAAAGCAAATTCGGAAACAGTAAGACTATCTGTTATTTTTTCAGATGGAAAGAATGGGCGCACACAACTGTGTTTGTTCCATTCTTTCCGCATTAAAGATAAAGCTTTTCGCACATCTGCCACAGACATATCTTGAATAGCGGATGTCATTTTTTTTTCATCATCCGTAATTTTGTCTTCGGTTGGTTCAAGCATCAGTTTTTTTTATTTGAAATACATTTAAAAAAATGACTTTCAACATAAATGAACATATTGCGCAAATGACAGATGAACAAAAAGAACGATTAAACGCTGTAAAGCAGAAGCAATTAGAATTGGGTATGAATCCAAGATCAGATAGTATTCTTGCGTATAATTATGCGATTGAAAAGGTCCCCAAATATTTGGATGATTCAAATATTATTGCCAAGGAACTTGTCATAGTGGATTATATTTACAAGAATACGGATTATTCAGAGATAATAGAGGATGTTATGCGAGAAGTTGCTGGATTTGTGAAACATTATTATAAATTAGACTGGAATACAACATGGGAAATTGTACGATTTTATGTACCGGACATGCTGAAACTTTACTGTATAAAAAAGCATAATATAAAAATTCCAGACATGAATTAATATTTTCTCATTACTTGTGCATAAAATTCATACATCTTGTGCAACCATGATAAATCAAATCCTTGACAATTTTGTGAGCGTTGAACTTTTTTATTGCCATGGCACCAAATGATATCACCTAATTTGAATAATACTCGGATTCTTGTTTTTCCGTCATTGTGAATGTTGAAATCTTGGGTTTGTACATGGGAAATATTTTTGCATTTAAAATTGATATTTGTTTTGGCCATCATTCTGTTTTTTTCATCGTACAATGTTAATACAATCAAGGGTTTTTTTTTGTATAAATACGATGCATGTAATATTCCTTTCATAACGAATGTTTTGTCATTATGAATTTTTAAGTATAGATATGTTTTTTTGGGGAGAGAGACATCTTCTTTTATTATATTAGGTCTTTCAATTTGTCTGACATCTGGAGACCATTTTACTTTCAAATTTCGTGATGATTTCTTAAAAGAGCTTTTTACAGGTTTTGATGATTTGACTTTGTAAGAAATTACTTTTACGGGTTTACCTCTGAATTTTTGCAACTTAATTTTTGCAGCATTCTGCTTGTATTTTTTTGAGGATTCTCGAAGTGACTTTGGTTTCTGTATCTTATTTTTTTTGTGTGCGCGCTGTTTACTATTAATTTTGTAAGATTTTTTTAAATTGCTATTCTTTTTATTTACCATTTCTTATCAATCAATATTTTACTTGTCAAATACTGACATTTTTTCTTTCATTTACTAGTTAGAGTAAATACTGGATCGTAAATGCAAAATAATATTTTTTGTAAAAAAAAAATGAGCAAACATGAATGGTCAAGTGAGGAACGTTGTCGTCAACTAAAAGTTATCGAAGACGACTGTGATCTATTCATTCGACTTGATCATACAATATGCACATTAGAAATAAAGGCTGTCCAACTAGATAAACATAATATTGCCCGTCAACATATTCTTATATTCTCCATGTATTTCAAACCATTCAATATAGAAGAAGTCAACATAGTTAAAGGTTTATTCAAAACACAAGTGAAAAATATCAGTATAGAGGGTCATAAAATTTCCTTTTTTAAGAACGAAGGTGACGAATTTTGTTCTTATGATGAGTCAAACCACGAATTTAATATCGTTGCGAAAATTATAAATAACAATTCTTCGGAATTTTCAGTTCCAGATCAAACAGTAAGATTCGATTTTTTGAAAGCAAATGAGGTAAAAATCAGAGTGAAATCTCCAACTCATTCGGCCTTGTCTAATTCTTCATCTACAAATTCTCTCGACGAAATTTTTCGAAATTTTCCACAAAATTAAAATAAACAAGTATTTTTTTTGTAAAAAAAATAATAAAATGGGAGTAAAAATACAAGAGCATAAAAAATGCAATGTTTTAGGTTGCAATTTATTTTATAATCACGCAGGAATGCATTTTGTTCAGATTCTAAGTGATACGCGTAGTGCTAAAAAAAGACATAAATCAATGTGTCATGAAGTAAACACTAAACATGAAGTAAACAATAAACATGAAGTAAACACTAAACATGAAGTAAACACTAAATTTGCTTCCGTAAGAGAGTCTCCATCAAAAGATCGCGTCGAAGAACAAATTTCAACGGATCATATTCAAAGAGAACTTATTAAGAGTCGCTTAATATTTTTACAAAAATCTATAAACGACTTACTGAAATGTTTATGATGATTTATTCTGTTTTTTATTTGAATTATTGCTTGGTGGTCTTCCTCGTTTACTTACTTTTGCAATATTGATGTAAATTTTGTTGCCTAATAAGGATTCGAATTTAGGAAATTTGTGCAATAGGCCACCACATGATACACACATGCTGTCATTGTCAATATGATATATTTGGCCATGTACTAAATATGTTGGGGGTTTTATTTCTTGATCTGATATGTTGATTTTCAAATTTTCCCCTACGGTACATGTAAGTAATTTTTTATGTATTTCTAATGTTATGTTGTCATTCACATAAATACGATCGACAATATTGTTGACAGATTCTATTTTTTGTATTTTACCATTCATTTTTATAACAATTATAAATTACAAAATTGATTCTTGTGGGAAAAATATTTTTGAATGAATTACTAGAACATATTTCACATGTGTTGACATCGTGCTAGCAAATTTCGTTTGCTGATACTTGAGATAAAATATGTGTTATATAAAATGTTCGTTTGGACCATTGACAAATGTGAAGATTGTTCGTCTTTATTGCAAGCATTTCTTGTCAGTGGGGTAACACAGGAAAGATTGAAAATACTACACACGGTTATTAAAAAGTTGAATGCGCATATTGTTCTCAAAAAGTTGTTTGAAAGCATTGTGTTACATAACTATAGATATAATACGAAAGCTAGTCGAGAAAGTTTAATAGAAATGACGGCTGGATTGGATTATGTAAATAGAAATAAAAATGCAGGCAAATTATATAATATTTTGAAAATATGCAATAAACGCAATACAAAACCCGCTCTTATATTTTTGAAAGCGTGGTATAATAATGCATTGAATCGAGAGTTATGGAAGACATATGATTTTTGGTTCAAAACCAGAGTTATGTGTATGGATACATATACTATTCTAAGAATGTTTTCCGTACCTAAAAAATGCCATTGTATTTTTTATGGTGGAAATGCACATGCAGAAACTATCGTAAAAGTTTTGAAAAAATTTAAGGCACATTTGATTGAGCCTTTTCATGATATGAAAGTTTTATGTTCAAATAAAAATCTTTTAAGACTTGAAACATATGAACTGAAACATCGTATATTTACGATTATAGGTGAAAATCATGGAAGAACAAATACTGTGTTTGCAGATGTTTTACTTGATTATTTACGAAATAAGTGTAATAAGGCGCAAAAAATCTACTGTCTTGTTGAAAAACATATTTCTAATAAAAAAGATCCCATTCAAAGCGAACTCATGTGTAACATGCCAAACATGGCAATTCATAAGTTTAGATGTGATTCTTTTACTGAAAAAAACAATTGTTCGAATTTGAAAATTATTCCCGTAGACAATCGCCATTATGATATGGGATTTTTTAGGATGGAAATATTTAATCTATGGTTTGAATCGGATGCATTTAGGAAATGCGCAACTGATTTTCAATTTGAAACTATGTCGTCTTTACAACGGATAATAAAAGAAATGGAGGATATTTAATTTATTTTCCTACATGTTCCCTTTTTTGTAATTTTTGAAATCTGTTAGGATAGTATGAAAGAAGGGAGTTCATGCAAGTTTCACACATGAAGTGGAATGTCAAATCATTAAAATATGGTGCAGGTACTAAACAAGAGGGTTTTTTATTGTGACAAATATGACAGTTTTTATGATTTTTATATATATGATCGACATGTTGTGCGAATTCTTCATACTTGTTTTCAAAGAAGTGAGTGTTCATTTTCAAATCTGTTGATTTTTTTTCCCGTGTATATCAATATGGAAAATAATAATTGTGCAAAGTGGTCTCATCTGACTGCGTATTCTTTCAAAAATGCGTGTCCAATTCAACTTGACATTGATAAAGATGTTGAAACCACTTATATTATAGTCAAACAAGACGACAAATTAGGCGATAGTGTAGTAACACAAGAAAAAGTAAAAGCAAAAACATATCCGACACTTGACGATATAAATCAAAATTATAAGAAATTTTCTTATTTCAAAACATTCAATGACAATGGTAGAACTGTATTATTTGAGATTCATGCAGATTCGTATCACCTTTTGGCCGCATGCTTGCAAAAGTTCTTTGATATTTATGTATATGGGAATGATGAAAAAAAAGAGAAGAAAGATTTCTTGATTTTACTTCCATTTTCTTCAGTTATTCTAGATAAACTAATGTTGATTGAATCAAGTACAAAACTCACATACATAAATGAAGTTCTAAGAGAAGTGGAACATAGAGCATCTATGGAACCTGTAAAAAAACAATGTAAAAATTGCTTTTCCTTAAAAGTAAAGGTTTTTATGTTGGGTAATGTAGCAATCACAAACACTGAGCTTAATCCGCAAGTCGAAAAATTTGTGAAAGGTATTGTACAACAAGGAAAAGATGAGGAACAAGAAATTGAAATTGTGTACGATAAAGAAATTACAAGTAAGAATAATACGAACGTGATTCGTACTGACGATATTATTTTGTTTAGATTATTACTCTCATCTTTTAAAGAAGAGACAAATCCAAGGAAAATGCAGAATATGAATATGAATAGTAAAAAACAAGGAAATAGAATAGGTGAAAAAGAAAGAATTATAAAAATAACAACAGGTTCAAAGAGTCCCTCAAAGATTGTCATTTCTTTGATGTCAACTGATTTTGAAGATGTTCATAGTATTTATCCAATATTTGACTCTAAATATAAAAACTTGTCTTGGCAAAACTTGAGTAAATCCAGAAGAATACTGTCGCCTTCTTATGTAATGAATGAGTGGTGGCAAACATATTGTGATATCAAGACAACAAACACTTATAAAATCGAGGGTGCTTCGCTTAAAATAAATGGTGAGAGAGAAGAACTTGATTTCAATATTAAATCTGATGTTGTGGATCTTCTCTTAGTTGACAGAGATATGTTCGATTCATCTGTAAGAAAAGTTTTTAAAACGCAATTATTTCATACTATGCTTGAACTTATGGATCATGTTAAGATTGAACCAGATGAAGGAAAGGTAAATATTTTTGTGAATAATCAAGTTTATGAAGCCGATGAATTTATAGGTGATCGTGCGAACATTACAATCGGTGATACTTTTATGTTAGACGATATAGATCAAGACACTATTTTTGTATACAATCATAATGGGGCAACGTATAAGTTCAGAAATATTGGTGTAAAGCGGCAATTGAACGATAACGAGTTAAAAAATATGCGAGTACAACGATCACATTCGACAAAATTGCATCCTGAAAAGTATACATGGACATGTTCTGCGGCTTCCAAGATGGAGACCTCTGAACTAAACCAGATAACTCCCTTTTTTGGTAGTGATACCGATTGGCTTACGGATCCCTATTCGTTTCAGTTAGGATTGTATGAGCAACAAGTTTTCCCTCTTCCCAATCGTCACACGATGACTGATAAAGATTGTTTAAAAGACAGCTTGTATCATACACAATTACCTCATGATATGCTTGTAAAAGAAGATGATGCAAAAGAATATATACTAGATCTACCAAGATCTTATTATTATTCTGGATGTCGTTGTTCGGAAGAAATGATAATGGTTGATGAAATTTTAATTCCTCTTAAACGGAAAAATTATTACATTTTGAAAAAAAATGTTGAATTTGAAGATTCTAAACCACAAAAAGGAGAAATCCTAGAAAATGCGGGAATCAAACCAGAAGAAAAATACATAGATGTGAAAGAGGACTACATTCTTGATAAATTAGTAAATGAATTAGAAATACAAGATTATGTCGATTTAAAATCAAAATGGTTGGCGTTTATGAGGGGAAATGAAATCTTTCAAATGTATTATATGTGTATTGATTTGTCACATATTATAATACCGGACCATTACAATTGGGGCGCTGGAACCAATGAAGCAAAAATTAAATGGAATCTTGAATCGGGTCAAGTTCCGTCATATTCATTTTCTACAAAGACTGAGGATTTTTTAATGGAGCAAAACTTGGTTATTCCGACTCATTTTGCATTATTTTTGAATGCAAATAAAGTTGCTATGAAATTCATGAATTTAGATCCTTATAAGTTTGAAAAAGGAAAATCTTATACAATAAAAGGAAATAAACTCATAGATGAGGATACAAAAATGTATTTTGAAATTTTGTATTCTGATAACGTGAGTGAGAAGACTGTAACTATAAAAAATAGCACATATGGATCTTTTTGGCAAAATGTAAAAGATGTCAATGGCATGACTTCGATGAATGCTAATAAATTTCAAAATATGAAACACAATTTCTTAAGTTTTGAGGATGTAAAAAGAGACGAACTTTCAAGTAAATACATAGAAAGTAATGGCAATAAATATATACCCATTTTTGCTCAAAAGCTTTTGATAGATTCGAATACTATAATAATAATTCGATCTGAAAACTTTTTCGGTGATTTGTATTTTGACAATACAACAACATTATCATCTAAAGGACAATATCTTTTAGCGGATTTCGAAACATTGGACATTTTTGATGTGAAGCCTGTAGAAAATTACAAAATATTATCAGAAGATCTTGAAAAATTCATATTATTTGAATTGAAAATTTTGAGAAACGATAATCCTGTATTTATGATAGAACAAGATAAAAAATACTATGTATTCACAATAAACAGAACACTCACATTAACTCTACCGATTTATGAAGCTGGAAAAGGCCATGCGAATTTAAAGTATTTATTTCAAGCTGATAAAGAACCAAACAAATTTTGGAAAAAACATCCTACTTACTTGGAAGAATATGCATTATTGTTCAAAGATATCAAAGCAAATGAAGGATATGTGGATTTCAATTCAAAATGGTTGTTTGATAAAGAATCTTTTGAAAAAGCTCATTTTCCTGTTATAAATGCAGTACAAACTTTTTATGACAAGGTGAAAAATTTTGAACCAAACGAAAGTACATTTGAAGAATACTCTAAAGAATTGATTGATTTTTGGGGAAAAAAATCCAATGAGTTCTTCTTGTATGCATACAATGAAGCTTCTCGAGTATTTGTGAACTTCTTTCATATTAAACAAACAATTGACACCTTGAAATCCAATACCCATATATTTGGTAAGGATTTTGAAAATGTATTGTTTTATAGAGTTGAAGAAACTATAGGGTTAAAGAATAATATGACAAATAGTTTTAGTACAAGTTTACAGAATTTTTCGAAATTTATTAGTGAGTATTGGAAAGATGATGAGTTCGAAGCGGGGCATATACTACTAATTCCAACTCAAGAATTTGACCAATGGGAGGAAGCGATTAATATTTTGAAGGAATGGAATAAAAGAAAAAATCGAGCAATACCAGTCGGTACAAAGTTTGCGATTCCGATACCAACTTTCCAAGATTTTGGTCCTATTCTCACAGATTTAGATAGTTTGCAGACAAGTATTCAAGATAAAATTGCGGATAATGCAAAGAAAAATGATAGACACTTTATATTTCAGTTGAAGTCACAATCTGGACCATTGGCTCTTTGCGTTTTAAGCAGAGCAAAAGATGTGAATTTGGATCAACAAAAAATAGATAATGCATACAAATTATCTTTGTGCAAAGTGATGAGTAATAAGTTATTGCATGGAACAGTTGAAACCTTGATATGTGGATTTGATAACTTAATATCAGATGGCGTAGTGTTACCCAAACGCAAAGTTGTGATGACAACTTTGAAGGATGAAGTATACAATTTTGCAACGGAATTATGCAAAAATACTATACTTAGAAATATATTTTACACTTCTTTTAATGAAAATCATTTAGTTAAGACGACGTTTACTTGTTCTGATAGTAATAAAGCAATGTTAGAAGTAGGTCTAGATGACAAAGTAAAAATGTCACATAAAGAACCAAACACAGACTTGTTTCTTTTCGCAACACAGCCTACGAACATATTAAAGATTGATGATGATCATATTGTGAAGATTGATCATGAAATTCAGACTAGTGTATTCATGAGAGAGAGAGATAAGATCAGAATGTTCGAGAGAGAGAAAGGGTTTGAACCGTTTTTTTAAAATGTCTGCATTTTTGTTTGCGATACGATTGCAGAGATTTGCAAGGATATATTACGACAGACCCTAAGTCAAGAAGATGTTGCAAATTTATTGGAACCTGCCGATGAATCTGTTCGTCGTTTTGTGAAATTGAAGCATTTTGCGGTTCAACATTGATCCAGGTTCAAATACGATTTTTTTTTTTCGGAACAATTGAAAATAAAATGTTGAGGATGTTTGTGGAATTTTTTTTCGTGAGAATTCTTCAAATGACATCTTTCTACAGATCGGAAAGAAACAAGTACGAAATCAAGAATATAGATGCAAACGAAACTAACAAAATTTGTAAAATTGATATTTTAGATGAAACTAACAAAACTTGTAAGATTGACAATCTAGATGAAATTAAGCAAATTTGTAAAGTTTACAATATTTACGAAATAAAGAAAAATTTTGCAATAAAGTTTGCAAAGAGTTTACGAAATAATGGAGTTGTAGTTAGTGAAGATGTATTTGTTCGACGGTTGATATCATATTCATGCCAAAGAGGAATCAAACACATAACAAAATTGAAAAGGAAAGATATTGAGAGCTGTCTCAGTATTATTAATGATGTACAGTACATTAACGGAGTTTGAAGACAGTCATATATGTTAAATATTTTAAGATGTATTATGTTTCGATTATTTTTTCTTTCTAGTCAAACAAATGATGTTTGCGTTATATATGTTTTGTGCATCGCTATATGTTCCAGAAACTATGTGGATTAGGCAATTAATGAGACAACATTCTCAATTATTAGGCGACAATTGGGATATAGATGATTCGATTATGGAATCAATCGATAATAATATAAAATACCCAAAGTATTACCTTACTCCTTTGCATGGTTTCCAATATGGTGGGTCATGCAAGTATCAAGCTTTATATCAATCACCATCTATGCGATATATTATGCGTATTTTTCAAGGGGATCCTTTTTATAGAGAAAAAACTATAAAGCATGTCGTGAATTCCTACATTATTCAACAAAAGTCTATGAATGTCATTGATTTAGGAGGAGGGACAGGCGATAGTACTATCGCTGTATTTAATGCTCTCAGTGACAAGGTTGATAATTTGAATGTGTATTGTGTGGATCTTTCTGCGTATATGACATATTTAGCAAAGTTGTATCTACCTTCTGATATAACATGTATTCAGGCGAATGCTGCTCGACTTGACATGTTTGAGACAAGTTCGACAGATTTAATAACCGTGTTTGCAATGTTTCATGAAATGCCCAAACGTTATTCATTATGTGTGCTTGAAGAATGTTATCGCGTATTAAAAATTGGAGGTCATCTTATCATTTGGGATCAGAAAGTAACAAAAGAAAGTGCAGCAACACAATCTTGTAAAGGTGTGCCATCAATTGAGCCGTATCTTAAATCTTATGCAGATTTAAACATTAAAAAATGGATGGAAGGTAAAGGCATGAAAACAGAGAATAAAGACGATAAATTTATGCAATTTTGGGTTGGTAAAAAAATTTAATTTTCAGTTGTTGCTTTCCATAGTAATATCAACATTTTCCGTTTTCAAAGAAGAGTTGCATGAAACAATTTCGAAAAGTTCTTCAATTTCGATTTTTTCTTGGGCATTACGGATAGTAGCTTCTATAGTTTTAATTGTATTTGCGCTTCTTTTGTCTGTCCTTTCTCGTTCTGGTATTAATGTTACGATATCGTCGGATACTAGAATAAGACATTCAACAAAAAAAGATATTTTTCGTTTCAAAACATTCAATAATTTTGATTGTGTATCCAGTGATACAGTGTATGATCCAATAGATGTGGTTATATCTATTTCTTCGTCAGAAGAATTATCGTTTGCAAAATACGTCCATTTGTTGTTATTGAAAAAACATCTGATGTCGATGCTGTGAGATGGTTTCCATTTGAGCACATCTTTAGAAGTCCCAGTATGAACATTTGTCGAGTTCAGAGTAAGTATCAACCCGTCATTGCGATGGGAGCATGTCGTTTTGTTTTGCCACAAGTGATCTAAAGATTGCTTAGATACACACATTTTTGCAAACAATTGCAGGTTATACTTGTTATTTCTTGCACAGAATTTATCTTCTTCAGAAATGATTTTTTCAATCGTTTCATCTTCTTGATTTTCATCAACGCAAAGCACATGATCGTGAATCACTTCCAGTCGATCACGATAATTCATTTCAATACAATTGATACCTTTAAATAAGACAACATCAAAAACGATAAATTGTAATTCTTCAGCGTTACTCCAAACTAATTCACCATCTAGCAGACATCCATTATAGAAATATTCTTCATTTGCCCAAATCTCGATTTCGTACATGTTTAATGCTCTATCTATCATTAAGGATATTGGTTCCGTGCTATTCGGTTTTGTTGTCAATACTAACAAATATCTAACACCGTCAGTCTTTAAAGCAGCTAAAAAGTCTTCGTTTTTTAAGCGGTGTAAATAACTTCGTTCTAAAGAAATTGGGTTTGGTCCTGGAAAATGGTGGAAACTTGGTGGTAATTTCCAATAATGTAGAACTACACTCCAATAGTACTTTTTTTCATCTTCATCCTCTAAAATGGCTGGAGACGGTTGAAGTTTAAGAACAGTTGCAACTAGTGTCATTTGCAGATTCAATTTTTTTTTTAAAATTTGATTTGAAAATAAAATTTTTGGATTCATCTCAAGTCGTTTCCATTGGGACACATAGTTGTCGAATCTATTGGGACACATAGTTGTCGAATCTATTGGGACACATAGTTGTCGAATCTATTGGG
>MDSX01095341.1_pt1 | contig 23915 bp, 17 predicted proteins | sample 811141 | NCBI WGS metagenome assembly MDSX01 (sample SAMN05326642, study PRJNA326480) | marine metagenome | isolation source: seawater | place: Atlantic Ocean: South East | collected 2010
CAGCTGAGACTGTAACCAGTTATACAGAAGATCTTTTAAACTATATCGCAGAAGATCAAAACATTGATGCAAGCAAGATAGCACCAAATGTAACTGCAAGACCTGAATCTGTAACAATACAAGAAGATACACCAATAACGATTGATGTGCTTGCAAACGATTCTTATCTCCCCTCAGCCCCAATAACAATATCTATAACAAATGGAGATAATGGTTCAACTGAATTAACTGAATCTATACCGCAAAAGATTTTATACACACCAGATTTAAATTATTTTGGCTCAGATACGTTTGTTTATACTATTTTGCAAGGTGATAAAACTTCTAGTGCTGAAGTATCGATTACAATCGAATCAGTGAATGATTTACCGCCGATAGGTATATCATCCACTGTTCAAGTTGATGAAAATCAAACAGCAGTAACAACTATTACTATTCCTGATACTGATGAAGACGGAGATGAATTAACCCTCTCACTTGGTGGCACTGACGCCGAAAGCTTTAATCTTTCAAGTGAAAATGTTTTAACTTTCAAAGAAGCGCCTGATTATGAAACTAAAAGCTCATATGCCATTACTTTATCTTTAACCGATGGTATTGATACAGAATTAAAAGAAGTTGAAATTTTAATTAATAACCTAAATGACAACTCACCAATTTTTACAGTTGGAGATGTATCTATTGAAGAAAACATTAAAAATATAACTACTGTAACTGCCTCTGATGCAGATGGAGACCCTTTAATTTTCAGCCTTAAAGAAAATGTAAATGATAATTCTGAACTAATAATTACTCCTGACGGTCTTTTGTCATTTATCACAGCAGCTGATTATGAGACAAAAACTGAATATGTAGCTTTTATAGAAGTAACTGATGGGTTATTTAGCGATGATATAGCTATAAATATTTCTGTAACAGATGCAAATGATAACCCACCAGTAATTGTGTCTTCAGGTTTTACATCAGATGAAAATCAAATGACTATAGGTTTAATTGAAGCAACAGATGTTGATACTAACACCGAATTCTCATATCAAATAAGTGGAACTGACGCGGAATTTATTTCAATAAATGAGAATGGTTTAATGAGTTATATTACTTCACCAGATTATGAAACAAAGAGTTCTTATGTGGTTAATTTGAATGTTTCAGATGGTTTAAATAGCACTGATAAAGAACTCAACATAGAAGTGAATAATATCCTTGAGGATATTATTTCTAGCACGATTACTATCTCTGATGGTACAGATTCGCAGGCCCCAGTTTTAGATATTGTTTTAAAATTAGATGAGTTGTCTGGAGTTAAAAAAGTATTTGCAGTTTTAAGCAATAAAGCACCATCTGGACTTCAGGCAGATGAATATGAAACTTATAGAAATTGTGGTGGTGTAAAAGTATTAGAATTAAATAATTCTTCGCCAACAATCTGGACAACATCACAAGAATTAAACGCAGAATCAACACAAATTTGTAACTATGTAGTTGATTATTATTTTAATTTTTATGATATCGAAAACGAAACAGCACCGCCAACTCCAGGTATTCATTTATCCTATGGAAATGGCAGGCTTTATGATAATAAGCAGTACTCTACCCATTCTTATGGTCGCTCAGAAAATGATATTACTATTGAGAATGTTGCAAGCAAAAATACTGTAGATACCTTTAGTACTAACGGTCAAGAATATGCCTATCTTTTATATTCACCATCAAGTGAATATCCTGAAGAATGCAGTATTGGTACATTCCAGATTAACTCAATTACAACACCAACTTTAGCTGTTCCAGATTTGGCCTGTACTTCGGCGATGTTAACTGGTTCTACTGAGGATTCAGATAAAATAACATATGATTTTTATATCTATACAGCTGATTTAGCAGAGATAACTAGAGCATACTTATGGCTTCCAGCTAAGACTGTAGACAGTTCGGATAATGGTAGATCGAATTCAAGAGAATTATCAGTTGTGGTCGGTGATATAGATAATAGTGATCCAAGAATTTCAAGGTTTGTTATGTCTGTTGATAAGGAAGCAGCACACCCCACTAATACAAGTGCATATATTCAAGTTGATATATTTACAAAATCATTGTTAGCCTATTTTAGCAACCAAATGGAGGCAACAATACCAACTGTTGAATTAAGTGATATTCAACCTCCTGAAATTATTTCTGTTGATTTTTCTAATTATACAAACCCATCAAGCCCCCAAAGAGATTTTATAAAAATAGATGTTTCAACAAAAAATGACGTAGGAAGTAATGGAGTGATAACATCTTTAAGAGATATTTGGTTATATGCAAAAAGTCCTACCTGTCTTGATAAAGTCTTCTATGTCAGAGATGATTATGATGGCAAAATTGATACTTCATTAACCGATATTTCTGCAACAATACCTATTCTTAAATCCGAATTAGGAACGTATCAAATTGTAGATATGAATATCAATGACCATGGATATGCTGAATCTTACTATTATGATTTGCAATCTGCTGATGTTGAAAATAATCCACTGATTGGTACAACATTTACTGCTGGCGATGGAAATGATCCATCCTGCCCATTATTTTTAAATATTCCTGATAATGATGTAATTACTATGGAAGAAAATAAAATTGAGGTTGGCACATTTACTGCACAAGGATCTCAGGCTGATAGTCTTGTTTATACACTTGATGATGATATTTTTATAGCTTCAAATGATGAAAGGGTATCAATTAACGACAAGCTGCAAATTAATGCATCAACTGGTGAAGTTACTTATATAAACCCACCTGACTATGACAAATTAACTGATCTTGATTCTGGGTATTTCATGGTTAGAGCTACTTCATCGCAAGATTCTACTCTTTACAGAACAATTTTCCGTGAAATAGTTTTGGAAAATTTAAATGATAATGCGCCACAAATTATTACTACTGAAATGTCTGCAAATGAGAACCAGACAGTAATAGGTTGTATTACACATGCTGATATAGATATTAATGTTCAAGCAACTTTTGTATGTACATCAGATGAAGAGCTAGGTGTAACTTATCCTAGCTTAGAAAACTCTTTCTCAGTTGCTGGAGATAATATTTTAATAGATGCTCAAACTGGTGCACTCTCATTTGAAACTGCGCCTGACTATGAAGAAATAACCTCTTATACAGCTACTGTTACTATTTTTGATGGAGAAAATTCGACTACTTCTGATATAACAATCAATGTAACAGACGTTAATGATAATCCACCAGTTGTTACATCTGAAAAGTCTTATTCAGTGAAAGAAAATCAATCATCTGGTGGAACGATTCAAATTACCGATCCTGATACTGTTAATGTATTTACATTTACAATTGATGAAACTTATGAAGATGGTTCGTTGTTTTCAGTTAATTCTAGTGGCGAACTTTCATTCATATCAAACCCTGACTATGAATCAAAAAATTCATACAAAGTTAGAGTAACAATTAATGATGGTGCATTTGAGATTACAGAAGATTTCTCAATCACATTGGAGGATGTTATTGCTGAAGCCATTCCTACATATGCTGATCTTAATTTATTGCCACAAGATTCTAATTCCACCTCAGTTCAATTAATAAGCTCAGTTCTTGAGGGAAGAACAGCAACTTATTCAATTGAAGTAGACCCAACATATGGTACCGCAACACTTGATACATCAACAGGTATATTAAGCTATACAACTGATTACTCTGATGTAGCAGTTGAAAAAATTACATTTAGGGTTAATGATGGTGTGGTTGATGACGGTGTAGCTGATCTTACTCTAAATTTAAACTCCGATCCTGCATATAAGCATTCATGGTATCTTCACAATACAGGTCAATCTGCTTTCGCATCATACTTTGGATTGCCTGGAGAAGATTTAAATACTGATACGACAATTTCAAATGGACATACTGGTAAAGGAGTTGGTATTAATGTTATTGATGAAGGGCTTGAAATAGCACATGAAGATTTAATTGATAATATAAAAGATGGATATTCATGGGATTTTGAATACGGTGACACAGATCCAACAAATGAGCTTCCATACGGTGATCACGGAACTAGTGTAGCTGGCATCATAGCAGCTAAAGGCTGGAATAATCTTGGTGGAAGAGGTGTAGCACCTGATGCAGATCTGATTGGTTATAATTTTCTTAACTATCAATGCAGCTCGTGTCAAACAGAATCATGGGGCTATAACGATGATTATTCAGGCTCTATGGATATTTTTAATATGAGTTATGGAACAGGAAATTATTACGGTGATGAAATAACTTTTAGCTTTCCATCACAAAATACTTTGAGTTCACTTGATGATGCTGCTTTAAAAAATGGAGTGAATAATCTTAGAGATGGTAAGGGCGCTCTGTATATCAAATCAATGGGTAATTCTTTCTACAGCAATGCAACCAACGGCCTTGGCTGTGGAGAGCCAGGTGTTGATGATGAAGGGGCCTTTGGCTGTAGTATTAGATTTCATGATGAGGTACATACAACCCCATACATTATTGGTGTCGCTGCCTTAAAAGCCACAGGAGTTAAATCATCATATTCAACAACTGATGCTTCGATTTGGATTTCAGGGTTCGGTGGCGAGTTTGGGTATAACGAAGATTATCAACCTGGACTTGTCGATAGAGCATATGAGCCTGCATTGATAACAACTGACCAATCAGGCTGTACTGCAGGATATGTAAGTTGGTATTACTATCCACGAAATAGATATAACGATTGGGGTTATATTAATTCACCTCTTGATGAAAATAGTGAATGTAATTACACATCAACGTTTAATGGTACTTCCTCTGCAGCACCAACAGTTGCTGGTGGTATAGCAGTTCTTTTGGGAGCATATCCAGATCTAACTTGGAGAGATGTAAAACATATCATGGCAAGTACAGCTAGGAAAAATGATTCTGGTAGATCATATTCAAGAAATGGACTCATTCAATATGATTGGATAGATAACGCTGCTGGCTATTCACATCATTATTGGTATGGATTTGGTGCATTTGATTTAGGAGCAGCAATGAATTTTGCATCTAATTATTCAGCAGGATCTTTGGGAGTATTCAATGAATATGGTTGGAAAGAATCAGAACCAAAAGAAACAATTGAAGTAAGCGTAGAAGCAAATGCAAATGGATCTGGTAATGTTTATGTTATCGATGGAGTTCAAAGAAAAACATTGATTCTTAATTCTGGTACTACTTACACATTTAATCATCCAAGCAATCATCCACTAAGGTTTTCAACAACATCTGATGGTACTCATGGGGGAGGTGTTGAATACACAGACGGAGTTACAAAATCTTCAGGTGTTACAACTATAAAGGTAAGTGATGATGCCCCAATCACTTTATATTATTACTGTGATATTCACTCAGGAATGGGATCAGATATTGGTATTGATCAACCAGGAAATCTAAATTTAATAGTACCAAGCTTTAGCTCTGTTGAAGACAAGATAAATTATATTTCAGAATCTTCTAATAATTTTGTGGAGTTTATTCAAATTAAAATTTATTTAGATAAAGATATCCCAAAAGATATTGGCATACATTTAATATCTCCAGAGGGTACTGAAATGAGTATTTTACATCCATTCTCTAATGTATCAGGCAACCCGTCAGGAGACTGGTTTATTATGGGTGTTACAGGTTTCTATGGTGAAAAAATTAACGGAGACTGGACATTAAAAGTTACCGATTACACTGATAACGAGGATTCTGGAACTTTAATTGATTGGGGTATAAATGTTTTTGGAAATTAATATTAAAAAACACACGTCGGCACTCATACTAACAACATTTTGTTTGATAAGTTTTAATGCAATTTTCGCTCAAGATCTAAAAGATAAACCAATATTCGTATCAAAACCAATTTATCTTAAATCTGAAGAAATTAATTCCGATAAATATGATGAGACGCCATTATCTCAAGAATACAAATTATTAAAAAATTCATTAGTTTATAGATTAAATATAACTCCAAATGAACTTGATCCTAGATTACAAAATAATGACAACAATTCTGTATCTGAAAGAGAAATTAAAAATAATAAAAATTTAGCTGGAAAATATTTATATGCTTTCTCTCAAGAGGAAGTATCTCAATTACTTGGATTGGATTTAGTCAGGCCATCTATTAAAAAGAATCTTTCTGAACCTCAGCCTAAGTTAATTAATGAGTTTAGAGTTATTTTAGATCAAAATGAGCGAGTTTATTTCACGGACGGTTCGTTATTAATAAAGTTTAATACTAATGTAAACTTTTCTGAATTTGCATCTCAAAATAACTTAATGCTTAAAAAAGAATATATTGATCTTAATATGGGTGTTTATGTTCATAATAATTTTAATACCCTCGAAAGTAGAATTGAATTTCTTAAAGAAACAAGCTCAATATCTAATGTTCAATATAATGTTATTGATCCGTATATTTTGCCCGAATAAAATTTGTTCTATTTATATTTGGAATTATAAAAATTTAGATTTGAATCTTTAATTGAAAAAATCCTAACTGCAAAAATATCTTTTAAATAGTTTTGATAATTTTTCCAGGGTGCTTTATTCCCTTGTTTTGGCATTTGGCTTAGACCTCTTTCAAAGTATCCAGAAGTAAAATCAATTAATCGATCATCACCATGCGCATTTTTATCATCTATTGGCTCACAACAGCTAACGCCTTTTTTATCCATTAGGTTTATTAGTCTGCATACATACTCGCAAGTAAGATCAGCACGCAATGTCCACGAAGCATTTACATAACCAAAAGACATAGCAAAATTTGGTACTCCACTAAGTAACATGCCTTTGTAAGTCAATCTTTTATTGGGTTCAACTTTATCATTATCAATTGTCACATCAATTCCATTTAAAGCATTTAATTCAATACCCGTAGCTGTAACAATAATATCTGCCTCAACTTTAGTACCTGAGTTAAGAAGTATGCCATCAGATTGAAATTCATTGATAGTATCAGTCACTAAAGATGTTTTTCCATCTCTAATTGATTGAAAAAGATCACTATCCGGAACTAAACATATTCTTTGATCCCATGGTTTGTATGAAGGTGTAAAGTGTTTTTCAACATCATAGCCTGCTCCCAACTCATCTCTAATCATATCTAGTATTCTATTTTTAGTAGCTTCTGGATATTTTCTTGCTATAAAAAATGTCCAGCTCTGAAATAGAATATTTTTCCATCTAATTAAAAAATATGTAAGTTTTACCGGAAGGAATTTTCTTAAGAATTTATTTATAGCATCCTCACTTGGTCTTGATACAACATAGGTTGGAGATCTTTGAATCATTACCACGTGCTCAGCTTTCTTCGCAATTTCTGGAACAATAGTGACTGCAGTTGCTCCGCTTCCAATAACAGCAATTTTTTTATTTCTATAATCTATTTTTTCATTCCAAAATTGAGGATGGATAATCTGACCATTAAATTTTTCTTGATTTTTAAAGTGAGGCATATGAGGCTTTGTATAACTGTAATACCCACCACATAAAAATAAAAAGTTACATGTTATTTTTTTAATGTTTCCTTCTTCTTTGACTTCTAGTTCCCATATAGATCTTTTAGTATTCCAATTTGCAGAACTTACTTTATTTTTTAGATGAATATTCTGCATCAAATCATTTTCATCTATTGTTTCTTTGATATATTTAAGAATAGAAGGACCATCAGCGATAGATTTATCATGAATCCAAGGTTTAAATCTATAACCAAGAGTATGCATGTCTGAGTCAGATCTAATGCCTGGATATTTAAAGAGATCCCATGTGCCTCCAACACTATCTCTGCCCTCAAGAATTAAGAAGGATTTAGTTGGGCACGATTTTTTTAGATTGTATCCTGCTGCTATGCCTGATATACCAGCTCCCACAACAACTACATCTTTATGAGTATTTAAAATATTTATGACCTATATTATTTTTTCAGTTAAAATTTTTTTATGAAATATATATTACTATCTATTTTCATTTTTTCTAATATTTTATTTACTACTGAAGTTGAAATAACTGGTTTAAAAAATAAAAATCCCGAGAGAGTTTTATATATAGGTAATAGTTATCTTTATTACAACGATAGCCTGCATAATCATGTCAGGAGAATGCTTGAAGAGTTCTATGCAAATGAAATCGATACGAGTAATTACAAGCTAGTAACAATAAGCGGCTCAAGATCATGGCATCATAATATTGATTATCCAATTGAACATAAAAACTTGGGAGCTAAAAAACCTTTTCAACTAGTTATTTTTCAAGGAGGCAGTGGGGAGACTGATACAGTCTCTGAAAGAGAGATTTTTGCTGATACTGCTAAAGATGTCATTAAAACAATTCAGAAATCAGGTGCAGAAGCTGCCTTATATATGATTCATGCATATGTAGAACCTCACAAGAATGCAAACCCTGGAATGATTAAAGATATAAAAAAAATGTATATCGATGTAGGCAACGAAAACAACGTTTTAGTTATACCCGTCGGTATTGCCTTTGAAAATGCATACACAGCAAAACCAGATATTGAGTTACATAAATCCTTTGATGGAAGTCACCCAAGTTTATTAGGAACTTACTTGGCTGCTTGTGTAGTTTTTGCAAGCATCACACATCAGACTCCTTTAAATATAAAATATAATTACTATGATCAAATAAGTAATACCGACATAGCTTTTCTTCAAGAAGTAGCACATAAAACTGTTGAAGATTTTTATAGCATAGAACTGTAGGTTGCCATTCTACAAATCTCTATTTTCCGAAAATAAAAGTGTATAATTTTTACATGAAAATAGGCGTACCCAAAGAAGTCAAAAACAATGAGTATAGAGTTGGACTCACACCCGAATCAGTAAGTGAACTCATTAAATATAACCATGAAGTGTTCATTCAAAAAAATGCTGGTACTGAAATAGGTTTTACCAATGAGCAATATGAAGACGTAGGTGCAACTATAGTTGAAACAGCTGAAGAGCTATACAAAAGTTCTGAGTTGATAGTGAAGGTAAAAGAACCTGTGCCTGAGGAGTTTGGTTATTTAAATGACAAGCATACTGTTTTTGCATATCTACATTTAGCTGGAGACCCCAAAACTGGCATGGAGCTAGCTTCTACTGGCATTACTGGTATAGCACTTGAAACAGTTACAGCAGATGATGGTAGTATGCCGTTACTTTCTCCTATGAGCTCAATTGCAGGTCAATTAAGTGTTGTTGTAGGCTCTTATCATCTATTAAAACCAAATAAAGGAATGGGAACCTTGATAGGGGCAATGGATGATGTTGAGCGAAGAGTAGTTACAGTTATAGGAGCAGGAGTGGCTGGAACTACCGCTATTGAAAAAGCAATAAATAATAAAGCCCATCTTAAAATTATTGATTTGTCTCAAAAAAGGCTTGATGAACTTCGTGGTATTTATGGAGACTCTAATGTTGAATATATTTTATCAACTGAATCTTCTATCGAAGAGGCCATAAAAGAATCTGACTTAGTAATTGGTGCTGTATATGTTATTGGAAAGCAAGCTCCAAAAGTTGTTAAAAATTCTATGCTAAAAAAGATGAAACCTGGAGCTGTTATGGTTGATATTTCTATTGATCAAGGTGGATGTTTTGAATCAAGTAAGCCAACAACTCATGACAATCCAACATATGAAGAGAATGGTATCATTCATTACTGCGTAACCAATATGCCTGGAGCTGTTCCTTTAACAGCAACTCAAGCATTAAATAGGGCAACTCTTCCTTATATTTTAGAGCTAGCCAACAAAGGTATAGAAAAAGCTCTAAATGAAAATAAGCACTTAGAAAATGGCTTAAATATAAAAAACTCACAAGTAGTTCATGAGGGAGTTAAGGAAGCATTATTAGCATAAGCTATGAGTGTTCCAATTTATTATGTAGATGCTTTTACCGATAAGCTTTTTTCGGGGAATCCAGCTGCAGTAATATTTTCTGATATTAATAATGAGAATTTAATGCAGAAAATTGCTGCAGAAAATAATCTGTCTGAAACAGCATTTATAAGAAATGATAATGAAAATTATCATATAAGATGGTTTGCTCCTCTTTGTGAGATAGATCTATGCGGCCATGCAACTCTAGCATCTGCCTTTATTTTTTTTAAATACATCAAACCTGAAAGCACATTATTTGAAGTCCAATCTTTAAAAAATGGAGTTTTAAAAGTTTCTAAAAAAGATGATTTATTAGTGCTAGATTTCCCTAAAGATTCACTATCTAAAGATTATGATGATAAATTTATTGAGAAAATAATTAATACAAAAGTAATTGAGCTATACAAGGGAAGGGACGACATTCTGGCAATAGTAAAATCTGAAAATGATGTTAAGAATCTTAATGTCAATTTAGAGTTATTAAATAATCTAACTGCTAGAGGTCTTATAGTTTCAGCACCAGGAAATAATTGTGATTTTGTATCAAGATTTTTTGCACCTTCTACAGGAGTCAATGAAGATCCTGTAACAGGATCAGCTCATACAACATTAACTCCTTATTGGTCCAAAAGGCTTAATAAAAGTTTACTTTTAGCCCAACAATTATCAGAAAGAGGTGGAGTGCTATCTTGCGAAGATAAGGGTGATAGAGTTCTTATTGGCGGCAAGGCAATAGAGTATCTAAAGGGTTATATAAATATTTAGAACTGGATAGTTATATTAATTTGGTTAATTTTCTATAGTGTTTTCTGCAAACAGGCATATAAATATCATTACCCCCAATCACAACTTTAGATCCCTCAGTTACAATCTTTCCGTTATGATCTTTTCTTACAACCATAGTTGCTTTTCTATTACACATAGAACATATAGTTTTTAGTTCAATTAAATTATCTGATAATGCTAATAGCTCAGAACTGCCCTCAAATAGCTCGCCTCTAAAATCAGTTCTTATTCCATAACACATTACAGGATAATTTAACCTATCAGCAACTTTCCCTAGTTGCCTTACTTGTTCTTTGCTTAAAAATTGTGCTTCATCAATCAAAATACAACTAAGTTTTTCTGATTGATTTTCTTTTATATAATCAAAAAAGTTCAAATCTTTATTGGCTATCACTGCTTTAGCTTTTAAACCAATTCTTGAAACAATTTGTCCTTTTGATAATTTACTTGTTTCATTTGGAAGGAAGATAATAGTATCTAAACCATTTTCTTTATAGTTATGGTTTGATTGCAACAAAGAAGTTGATTTTCCAGCGTTCATTGTTGAATAAAAAAAATGAAGTTTTGCCATAAATTTTAATTTGAATTACTAGTAAGTAATAATAGAGCATGATTGTTTTTCAAGAAAGGGGTATTACCCACCTGGATCTCCACGGTGAGAGACATTTTGATGTTGATCTAATTGTTTTAGATTTTGTTTTGCAGTATCAAGCCGAAATACCTCTCATAATAATTTGTGGCAATAGTAATCAGATGATTAATTTGGTTACTCGAGTGCTTAAAGAGAATTCATTTAAGTACTCCTCTCCAAGATTTGGTATTATTAGAGTGGAAGGTATTTAATAATATGAGCACACAAGACATCTTGCTTTTAGACGATCTTTTGTCAGATGAAGAGTTAAGCATCCAACAAACCGCCAGAGATTTTTGTCAAAATCAGTTGATGCCCAGAATAATAGAGGCAAACAGGAATGAGATTTTTGATAGAGATATTTATCATGAAATGGGAGAGCTTGGTTTTTTAGGAGCACCAATTAGTGGTTATGGTTGTGCAGGAGTTAATTATGTTTCATATGGACTTATAGCTCGTGAGATTGAGCGTGTTGATTCAAGCTATAGATCTGCATACAGTGTTCAAACATCATTAGCAATGCATGCTATTCATAAATTTGGATCCGAAGATCAAAAAGAATATTACTTACCAAAAATGGCTTCAGGATCTTTAATTGGTTGTTTTGGCCTAACCGAACCAGATGCAGGATCTGATCCAGCCTCAATGAAAACTAATGCAAAAGAAACAGATGGAGGTTTTATCCTTAACGGATCAAAAACCTGGATAACCAATTCACCTATTGCTGATGTTTTGATTATTTGGGCAAAAGATGGAGAGGGTATATTAAGAGGTTTTATAGTTGACAGAGAATCTAAGGGGCTCACAACACCTAAACTTGAAGGTAAATTTTCTTTAAGAGCCTCAACAACAGGTCAAATATTTTTAGACAATGTATTTGTAGAAGAAAATAAAATGCTACCCAAAGTTCAAAGTTTCAAAGGACCTTTTTCTTGTTTGAATATGGCTAGATATGGAATTGCTTGGGGTGCAATGGGTGCTGCAGAGTTTTGTTGGGAATCTAGTCTTAACTATGCTTTAGAAAGAGTACAGTTTGGCAAGCCTTTAGCATCAAAGCAGTTGGTTCAAAAAAAACTTGCTGATATGCAAACTGAAATTACATTAGGGTTACACTCAGTTCTGAGACTAGGCAGGCTAATTGATGATGATAAAATGAAACCTGAAATGATTTCTTTGCTTAAAAGAAATAATTGTCAAAAAGCTTTAGATATTGCAAGAAGTGCTAGAGATATCCACGGGGGCAACGGAATCTCAGATGAATATCATGTAATTAGACATTGTATGAATCTTGAAGCTGTAAATACTTATGAAGGAACAGCAGATATTCATGGTTTGATATTAGGCAAAGCCCAAACAAACCATGAATCATTTTAATTAGTTTTCTAAATACTTTTCTAAGAACTCTTCTTGTATATTAAAGTACTCTAGAGTTGCGAGCTCACCTGTGCATTTTACACAGTGACCTTCTTCAGCTTGAAACATTGACATATAAGTTTTACCTTCTTTTTTTAGCTTACTAATCAATTCTCTTGCATGTTCAGGAGGTACGATCGTGTCATTAGTTCCCTGAAGAACCAATACTGGCGCTTTTATATTTTTAACAAAAAGACTAGGCGATGTTTCTTCGGCATATTTTTTGCCTTCTTCCTCAGTAAGATTACCCCACTCAAGTTGAGCTTCATCCTTCCAGCTATTAAAACGACTTGATCTTGATGTTGAAAAGTTTTCCAATATCATTCTTTGATTAACAACACCCACAGAATTTATACCACACCTGTATAGGTCTGGAGTGAATGTTAGTCCTGCCATAGTTGCATAACCGCCATAACTTGCGCCTGCAATACAGACTCTATCTTTATCAGCATAACCATTTTCAATAGCCCACAAGACACCATCAGAAATATCATCCTGCATAGTTTTACCCCATTGAGAATTACCTAAGACATAATGATTAGTCCCTAATCCAGTTGAGCCTCTAAAATCCATCTTGAGAACGTTATAACCTTTATTGGCAAAAAACTGCGTCCACCAATCAAATCCAATTCTTTGTTTGGTGTTAGGACCACCATGCGGCAAAACGATCATGTAATTCTTATCAGTTTTTTTCTTTGTTAGGGTCAAGTATGCAGGTATAACGAGACCATCACGAGCTGTATATTTCACAGGTATTGTTTCAGCCATTATTTTTCTATCTATCCATGGTGCATAGTTGTATAAAGGTATTAATTGAGCTTGTTCTCTATTATAGAAATAATAGTCACCTGGATTAGTTGGGCTTGAAACTCTTATAACCATTTTGTTTCTCTCTTTATCTCTTGTTACAACGCTAACCCATTCGTTTGGAAATACCGCATCTAATCCGTTGTAAATCTCTGCTATTTCCTCATCAAAATAAACCTTGACAGGTTCTTGTGCTTCATATGTAACATACAAAAGTTTTCTAGTGTCATAGTCAACCCCAGCTCCACCAGAGGCATTTCTACAGGTTCCAGTAAATCCACCAACATCATAATTAGGATCTTGGTATAGTTTTTCACTAAATTCTCTTGTTTCTGGATCGTATATATATAAAGCATTTGTATCGTTATATTCGACTAATTCACCATTTGGCGAAAACTTTGAACCAGTTACTAGCCATCCTTTGTCAGTAGCCGCAAGAGGAGTGAAAGAGGGCTGTTGACAAGTAAATCTTATATGCTCAGACCATTCCTTTGAATCTTTATCGTAAGTATAAATAACTCTATCTAAACTTTCATCAACTAACGTTGCAATAGGATATCCTTCTTTGTCCCTGTATGTTCCATATACTCTGTCACCTTTGGCATCTTCTGGAACAAAACCGATAGCCATAAGATTCTTCTTGCCTGTAAAAATATTCATCTTATAAAAATCATTTCTAAAAGCTCGTCTTTCATTTGATGAAACTATCACATGCTTTGGATCACTATCTAACCTATCTACAACACTCATGCCAGTCCAACTACCTTGACCACCTTTCATCTCTTGTTGACCAATGATTTTTCTCTTAGAGCCATCTACATTTACCGCAATAGTTACCAATGCATTCATATTTCTACCTTTTGCATTCATTAAACCAGGCCTATATATAAATCTATCATCAGATACCCACTGAAAACCATAAATACTTTTTTCACCAAGCCCATCACTAAAAACTCTTGACTGCATTGTTTCTAATTCGATAAAAGTTAGCGATCTGTAGCCAGTTTCATCTTCAATTTGTTTTACTTTATCTTGTTCAATATCGCAGACATCTTCTCTAGGAGCTCTTTGTATTGCTAGATATTTACCATTGGGTGAAATTGAAAAAGTGGGTGTATCGCCCCAACAGGACCATACTTCGTTTGGAAGTTCATAATAATCTTCAGAAGCCACGTTAACGGATGCTACAAATAAAAAAGAGATGAGTATTTTTCTGTACATGTTTTAAATTCCTATGTTGATTATAGTTAATATAGTATATAGATAAATTATTTTAATTAAATATGATGAAATGTAAAGCTTACTTTACATACAAGCATTTTGTGAATTAAGAATTATCTGTGAATTTAGAAAATTAAAAATAAAGTAGACTTTAAATATAGTTAAAATAAAAAATATATTAAAAAATAGTTTTTCTATTTTCCTTGATTTATATCAACTTTTAGTTACTATTTACTCAATATAATTGTTTTTTGAGGCAATAAGCTTATTTATTGCTTTATTTTATGGGGATAAATTTATGAAACATAAACTAAATTTAACATTATTTTTTGCGTTATTTTTCACTATAGGTGTATACGCAGATAATCCAGGCGAAGAGGTTGTAGAAGAGCCTGTTGCTGTAGAAGAGACTGTAGAAACAGAATCTTCAAGTGATGATACTTCTGATGACGCGCCTGCGCCGGCAGCTCCTTCTGAAGATGAAGATGTTGTTACACTTCAAAAAGTTGTTGTAACTGGATCAAGAATCAAAAGAACAGATGTGGCTGGAGCATTACCTACTATTGTTATTACAAAAGAGGATATAGATGCATCTGGTTTTAGAAGTGTTACTGAAGCGCTTCAATCATTGCCACAAGCTAATGCTTATAGGCAAGATGAGCAGAATGTAAATACATTTACCCCTAACGCTAATGAAATTGATTTGAGAAGAATAGGTCCTGGTAGAGTTTTATATCTTATTAATGGTAGAAGAACTGCTGATTACCCACTTCCTTATAACAACGCTTCAAACTTCGTAAACACTGGAACAGTTCCCCGAGGTCTAGTAGACAGAATTGAAGTTGTATCACAAGGTTCATCAGCTATTTATGGTTCTGATGCTGTTACTGGTGTTATAAACATTATTACAACAACTGGTAAAGATTTCTCAGAACTTGAGGCTAATGTATCAGTTACTGAGCATGGTAATGACATGATTAGCAGTTTAACTTATTCAACTGGTGGATTTACTGAAAATTCAAGCTGGACATTAGGATTAGACTTAACACAAGTTGATCCAATGTATTTAAGTGATAGAGAAGAGTTTGATGACTGGACTGATGGCCCAGACTATGCAACAACTTACATGAATCCAAGATGGGGTGCTGCTGTTCAGATGGCTGGATTTGGTGCCGACACAGCGTCATATAGCCCTGCTGATTTTGGTGGTCCTGCTTGTGATTCTCAAGAATTATCCGGTGGAGTATTTAGAAAGTTTAGTAGAGATTTACCAGATATTTATGGTATCACTAATTACCCAGGTTCATACCAAGGATACGTATGTATGTACGGTAGAGGAGCTAATGGAGGAGATACTCAAACAATAGTTAATGAAAGAGAAGATGTAACAGTTATGGGTACATATACTCACAACTTTGATAACGGTGTTCAAATGGATGCTAGAGTTTTTTACTATGAAGATACTGCTTATTTAAGAAGTAATGTATCAAGATATATCTCTATGGGAGATTGGCTAGATCCACAAAGAATTCAAGATTCTCTTATTCCAAACGATTTAGTTCCAGTTCAGCCTGGTCAGCAAATTGTTTATTCTTTAAGGTACTTTACTCCAGCAATGGGTGAAGCTTTTGAATCAAAAAGTGACTATTCTGAAGACACAACAGATCTATTCATTGGTTTCAGTGGTGTCTTTGATAATGGTTTTGATTGGCAAGCAGGCGTAAATGCAACTGAATACAATACTGTTATTAATAGAATGACTCTAACACAAGGTATTAAAGATTATATGGCAGGTGTTGGAACAACTTGTGAAGACTCAGTAAGAGAGGACAAACTTTGTCATGGTACTTACTGGGCATATAACTATGGTCCTGCCTATGCTGTATGGGATGCTGATCCTGCATATGGTAGAAGCGGTGGTCCATGTGGTGCGGATGTTTTCTACGGAAGAAATAACTGCTGGAGTCCAGAAAGAATGTATGGAGCAATATCAGAAGAGCAATTTATGTCATGGTTAGCTGACGATACAACTGTATCAAGCTCAGAGCAAATGTTAGCTGACTTTACGATGAGTGGAGAGCTTGGAATGATAAACGGTGCTCCAGTTGGATTTGCTTTACATGCTGAATATCAAACTCAAGAATATTTAATCACTCCATCAGCTGGAAGATTAGATGATGAAATTTTTGGTGGAGACGATGCAATTAAATTTATTCAAGGCTCTACAAGATATGGTGGCGGTGAAAGAGATAGATATTCTATAGGTATAGAGGTTAATCTTCCTGCAACTGATAACGTTGAAATTGGTTTAGCTACAAGATATGACAAGTATGATGATGATTCTTCTAATGTTGGTGGAAAAGTATCAAGCATGTTTAACGTTGCTTACAGACCTAATGAAGATGTTTTATTAAGAGCTTCGGTTTCACAATCATTTAGAGCTCCAGACATGCATAGAGTGTTTGCAGGTAACTCCTCATCATTCTTGGGTGGAGTTTATGATAGTGTTGCTTGTTATCTTGCTTTCGGCGGTAGTGAAACACAATCTGCTTCTGGAAGCTATAACCTTTGTGATACTTCATTTTCAGCAACTAGAAGACAGTTTACAGCTGGTAATACTGAGTTATATGAAGAAGAAGGAACAAACTACAGCTTCGGTATAGTTACAGAAATATCTGAAAATGTTTCTTTCCAATGGGATGCATATCAAATGGTTCTTGAGCAAGCTGTTCGTTCTGGAAGCTACCAAGAGCTTGTTCATCAGCAAGGTGTCTGCTTATATGGCGAGTTTTTCCTTGAGTGGTTAGATTCAAATCTACCGCCAGCAAATTGTGACAATGTTGCAAATGAGCTAGTGCGTGGTCCTACAACAGATCCACTTACTGGGACAGAGCTTCAGATTGGTCCAATTGTATCAGGTACATTATTACCGTATAACCAAACTAAATTAGAATTTATTGGTCATGATTCATATTTAACTTGGAGAAAAGAAACTGAAAATGCAGGTGATTTCTCAGTTACTTTAGCATCTTCAACTATTATTAGAGTTAATAGACAAGAATATGCAGGATCTAATGAGGTTGATTTATTAGAATACTTTATTTATGAGCCAAGATCTCAACAAAACTTAACAGTTAATTGGAGTAGACAAGACCACAGATTAACAATGTTTGTTGACAGACTTGGTCACATGAATATGTATGAAGGTAAGTCAAGTACACCTCATATTACAACAAACCTTTCATATGGTTATGACTATAGCCCTGATGTTGATCTATATCTAAGTGTTAGGAATGTTACTGACGAAATGCCTCAGAAAGATGGTGGTTTTGGTTATCCATACTACTATCAAGGTGTTTATAGTGTCTTTGGAAGATACTATAGTGCAGGATTTACATATAGATTCTAGTATTTAATTAAACTAAAAACACCCGTTTTATGCGGGTGTTTTTTTGTTTTTTTAAATAAGCTTAATCAATTTAAATATATTAATAATATATAATTATCAAATGAAAAAATTACACTACATAATAATTCCTCTAACTTTTTCGCTTTTAATAGGCGCTCAAGAAATTGTGGATGAAACCCTCAATTCTCAAGTTGATGCAAATATTCCAGGAGTTGTTGCTCAAAAAGAAATAGACAACTTAGATGAGCAAGCCAAAAAACTTTATTACGAATTCAAAGATACTGTAAGCGAATACGAAGGCCTTAGAAGATATGATGATCAACTTGAAAAAATAGTTTTTTCCCAAGAAGAAGAAATAAATTCAATATTAAGACAAATTGATTCATTAGATAATGTAAATAAAGAAATCCTTCCTTTTTTAAAAGAAACAATTGATTCATTAAGAAAATTTGTAAACTTGGACATGCCTTTTTTAAAAGAAAGCAGGCTAGCAAGACTAGATAACCTTGATTCAATTATATTAAAGTCCAATGTAACAACTGCAGAAAAATTTAGAAAAGTTTTTGAGGCATATCAGGTTGAGGCGGCTTTTGGAAATACAATCGAAACCTATCCTGGGTTTATTGAGCTTAAAGGTCAGACAATTACTGTTGACTATTTTAGAATTGGTAGATTGGGTTGGTATTACAGAAGTGCTAATGGCAAAGAGACAGGCTATTGGAATAAGTTTGAGGACAGATGGATTCATACTAATGGCAAATTAAACGATGAAATTAAACTTGCTCTTGATATAGCTAATCGACAAACCCCTCCAAATTTCATCACACTTCCAGTTCAACCGGTGGAGAAATAATATGAAATATAAATTACTACCTTTTTTATTGTTATCTCTCATTACTATTGGTCAGGATGAAGTGCCTGAAGAAATTCCAATCGAAGAACAAAGAAATAATAAAATTAAAGTTTTACTCGATGTTGTCAAAGAGAATAAATCGATTTACGTTCAAAAAGATAGGGTTAGAGTAAAAACATTTATTGAGCTTGTTGACGAGCGTGAAGCCATGTTAGCTAAAGCTAAAAAAGATTTAGCAAATGAAAAAATAAGAAATAAAAACTTAGAAACAAAATTTGAGGCTAATGAAAAAAGGCTAGCTGAACTAGAGGAGTCGCTACAAATTAAAATTGGCGTACTTGGTGAGCTTTTTGGTGTAACAAGACAGTTTGCAGGTGAATTGTTAGCATCTACTGAGAAGGCTGTTACTTTTTCCGAATTTCCTCAGAGACCAGAAGTTCTAAGAGATATTGGTGGTACCCAAGTACATAATTTAGAGCAACTGCAAAACTTATGGATAAGTTATTTAGATGAGATTGTTTCATCTGGAGAGGTTAAAACTATCAATGCCAATATAATTGATAAAAATGGTGAATCAAACGTAGGAGAGATTGTCAGGTACGGTCATTTTACTACCTCTTACGATAATAAATTCGTTACTCCAATACCAGAACTTAATGGATTTGAATTACTTCAAAGACAGCCGGAAAGAGGTGTGTTAAAGAATCTTAAAAAACATCAAAAAAGTGATGACTTTGCAATTACATCAATTGATCCTACAAGAGGGTTCCTACTTTCTTTATATATAGATAAGCCTGGTTGGTTAGATAGAATTGCTCAAGGTAAATCTATTGGTTTTATCATAATTTTGATTGGTATAAGTGGCTTCCTTTTTTCAGTATATAAAATTTATACACTCAGAGAGCAAGAGAGGGTCATAGTTTCTGATAACGCTAGTGTAATCCTTGAAATGGAAGACATAGTTAAGGATGTTACAAATTATGAATCTAAAGAAAATACATTAGATGAATTTATTATTAACTATACGGGTAAATTAGAGTGGGGTGCAAATTGGGTAAAATTCTTTGCTGCTGTTGCACCACTGCTAGGACTATTAGGAACTGTGATAGGTATGATAGAAACTTTCCAAGCTATAACTTTATTTGGTACAGGTGATCCTAAACAAATGGCTGGAGGTATTTCTCAAGCTTTAGTTACTACTATGTTGGGATTAATTGTAGCCGCACCTTTATTGGGTTTATATACATACATATCTCAGAAAGTCTCAAATTTATCACAAGTACTTGAAGAAAAAGCTTCATATTTGCTTGCTAAAAATTAATTATGTTAGATGAGCTTTTTATAAGAGGCGGACCTGTTCTTTACTTATTATTTGGATTAACATTTTTAATTTTTTTACTTCTAATAGATAAGTACATTTTTATATTTATTCAAAGCAAGGCTTGGGTTAAAGAAAAGTTTAGCTCTTTCATGGAAATCAACCCCCCAGCATCTACAAAATATAAATTTGTTGAAGCTACTTTAATTTCAAATGTTAAAAGAAAAACAGCATCTAATATTAAGATTTTAGATGGCTTAATTGGAATGTGTCCTATGATAGGTCTGCTTGGAACTGTATATGGAATGATAGAGGTATTTGAGGTTTTATCATTTATGGGAACGGGCAATCCGAGAGCAATGTCTTCAGGTGTTGCTAAAGCAACAATACCTACGATGGCGGGAATGGTTATATCTCTTTTTGGCTTATATTTTAGACAGGACCTTAATCAAAGAATGGATAAAATTATTATCAACTTAAGACATTCGCTTAAAACTGAGGGTTATCAATTATGAGAAAAAAAAGAACAAATATTTCAGATGATAATCCATTAGATTTAACACCAATGATGGATATAGTTTTCATCATGTTAATCTTTTTTATTGTAACCACTTCTTTTGTAAAAGAAACGGGAGTGGATATTAGTAGACCTAATGCAGAAACTGCAGAAAGAGATGAAAAGGGGAATATCCTTGTTGGTATAACTGAAAATAACGAAATTTGGATTGACAAACGAAGGGTTGATCTAAAAGCAGTAAGGGCAAATATAGAAAGGTTAAAAATAGAATATCCAGAGGGATCAGTAATAATACAAGCTGATATTTCATCTAAGTCTGGTTTGCTTGTCGAAACAATGGATCAAATTAGACTTGCTGGAATTCAAAATATTTCAATTGCAGCAAAGAATGACAACTAAATTAGCAGAATTTAAAAAAAGTCTTTTTAATATTTTATCTTCTGATAATTATAAATTCTTTGTAGTTATCTCAGCTGTTGTAATTACATTATTAATCTTTTTAATTATTCAATCCCTTATAAGCAGATCTGCAGATATTGATCAGAAAGCAAAAAACCCCAACTTGGTAGAATTTATTAGAATTAAAGAAGACGATAATTTGCAGGAACGTACTAGGCAGATACCTGAAAAACCACCACAGCCTAAAAGACCTCCTCAGCCAGAGATCGAACTAGATGATAAAACTCCTCCACCCATGCAACAGTTTGATCTAGATCTTCCTGACTTTGCTCTTCCTACTGATTTTAGTGGGGCATTTTTAGGTAATATAGATGATATGGGAAGGGGAACCAGTCAGTTAATTCCTTTAGTAAAAATTGCTCCTAGATGCCCAAGTGAAGCAGCCATGGGAGGTATTAATGGTTCTGTGGTTTTAGAGTTGCTCGTGAATGAATCTGGAAGAGTTGATACAATTAAAATAAAACAAGCTAGACCCTCAAGAATCTTTAATAAAGAGGCCTTAAAGGCTGTTAGAAGGTGGCAATTTAAACCAAAATCCGTTGACGGAGTAACAGTTCCCCAATTAGGATTATTAACTGTGGAGTTTGTCTGTAATGTTTAAATTATTATTAATATTATCGCTGTTAACTTTTTATCAGCCTTCTTATGCTGCCGAAGATACAGTTAATCAAGCAGTTGCCAGATATTTGACAAGAATCCATAAATATATGGAAGAGGAAGATTGGGAAAATGCAGAACGTGAGTTAATGCAAACAGCTAGAAGGTATTTTAAAAACGAAGATAGTTATGAGAGAGCATTAATTAACCAACTGTATGGTCAGTTTTATGCACTTCAAAGGGATTATAAGAGTGCAATTCCATGGTTTGAAAAAGCTCTAGCAAAAAGCAGATTACCATTTGCTGCAGATCTTCAAGTCACTTACAGCCTATCCCAGTGTTATTTTCAAACTGGAAGATATAAAGATGTCATAAAAACTCTAGAAAATTATAGAGTAAAAGCCTCAAAAAGAGGTCAGAATATGGCTCCAGTTCAACTAATGGTTTTAGGTATAGCTTATTTTCAGGAGGCCGATATCTTAAATGCGTACACCAATATTTCTGAAGCAAATGCAACTGCTACTAAGTTAAATGAAGAATGGCTTCAGTATGAATTTGCACTTGCTGTAAAACTAGAAAAATTTGATGAAGCTATTAATGTTGGACAATTCTTAGTGTTTGTTAATCCTGAAAAGAAATCTTATTGGAAGCAATTGAGTGGTGTTTATTATGGAAGTGAATCAGAAGAATTATCTCTAGCTGGTCTTGAATTGGCTTATGAGAATGATGTCCTTGATAAAGAGAAAGACTACATAGATCTTGCAAGATACTTTATGTATAAAGAGCTTCCTATTAAAGCTATTGATGTTCTTAATGATGGAATAAATATAAAAAAAGTTAAAAAAAATAGAAAAAATTATGAATTCTTAGCAGATGCATATTTCCTAGCCAAAGATAGAGTTAAAGGTATTGATGCGCTAATTAATGCTGAAGCCATAGAAAAAGATGCTGATTTGTCATACAAGATAGCTAGATTTGCTTTTGAAAATGAAGATTGGTCAAAAGCTATTACATATTTTTCACAAGCTAAAAAACAAGGTTATAAAAAATATCCTGGAAGATTAGAGTTATTGCTTGGTATATCTTATTTTGAGATTTCAAATTATGAAGATGCATTAGCTTATTTAAATGAATCTTTAGAATTTGACTCATCAAACTCTGCTGCCGAAGGCTGGATTAGTTATATTAAAGACATTCTTGGAACTCAGAATAGTTAATCTTGTCAAAATAAATAATGATAATTAACGTTAAAAATCTTACTAAATCCTTTGATACAGGAGCTCAATCTGTTCATGCCTTAAAAGGAGTTAATTTTTCTATTAATAAAGGTGAGTTTATTTCAATTATGGGACCATCTGGTTCTGGAAAAACAACTCTAATGAATATAATTGGTTGTTTAGATTCACCTACCTCTGGTTCATATGAGCTTAACGGTAAAATTGTTAGCGAATTAGAAGAAGACATGCTTGCAAAAATCAGGAATCAAGAAATTGGTTTTGTATTTCAGTCATTTCATTTATTACCAAAAAATTCAGCATTAAATAATGTATTACTGCCATTAAAATATGCAGGTGTAAAAGAAGATGAGGCAACTAAAAGAGCTAAAGAGGTTTTAGATAAAGTAGGTTTAAGCGATAGAATCGATCATAGTCCTGCAGAGCTCTCTGGAGGGCAGCAACAAAGAGTTGCAATCGCTAGAGCTCTCGTTAATAACCCAAGTATTATTTTTGCAGATGAGCCTACTGGTAACTTAGATTCAAAAACTGGTGATGATGTAATGAATTTGTTTAAAGATCTTAATAAGCAAGGACAGACAATTATCTTAATTACGCATGAAGATGATATTGCAAAACAAACCAATCGTGTCATTAATATTAAAGATGGACTCATAGAATCCGATTTAAATATATAATTATGTTTATGAAATATACACGACTATTCTATTTTACTTTTTTGATTATATTTTTATCTGCTTGTGGTGGTTCCAATTCTGAGCCTGAAAA
>MDSX01023788.1_pt1 | contig 23911 bp, 18 predicted proteins | sample 811141 | NCBI WGS metagenome assembly MDSX01 (sample SAMN05326642, study PRJNA326480) | marine metagenome | isolation source: seawater | place: Atlantic Ocean: South East | collected 2010
CGATCGTCGCGTCGGCGCGCGCGAACGCGCGCGCGCGCTCGAGCGACGCGCGAGCGACGCGCGAGAGAGGATCTCGAGAAGACGCGTCGGCGCGCGATCGACGACGCGCGATGGACGAACCGAGCGAGGAACGAAGCGGGGACCACGCGGCGCCGGTGGGGGACGACCCCTCCACGGCGCCCGTGCCGGAGAAGGTGCGCGCGAGGGCGAGAGACGCGCGCGGGCGCGGAAACGCGCGGCGCGCGGCGAGGCGATTCAAACCCGAGACGCGCGAACGACGCGAACGCGATTCGCGACGGCGCGACGGCGCGCGGCGACGCGACGACGACGCGAGATTGACGAGTGTGTGGTTTGTGAACGATGCAGACGCAAGTCGGGGGATCGCCCGTGTACATCGTGGAACGGAAACTCGGAAAGGGCGGGTTCGGGCAGGTGTACGTCGGACGGCGGTTGAAGCCGACCGACCCGAGCGCGACGACGGGGCCGAATGCGAACCAGGTGGCGTTGAAGTTTGAACACAGGTCGAGTAAGGGATGTGATTACGGACCACCGTACGAGTGGAGCGTGTATAACTCGCTGGGGGGTATTCTCGGGGTGCCGAAGGTGCACTATAAGGGGAGTCAAGGAGACTACTACGTGATGGTGATGGATTTGTTGGGGCCGTCTTTGTGGGATAAGTGGAACGCGAACGGGCAGATGATGTCGCAGGAGATGGTCGCGTGCATTGCGGTGGAGTCGCTCGCGATTTTGGAGAACTTTCACAGTAAAGGGTTCGTGCACGGCGACATCAAGCCGGAGAACTTTTTGCTCGGACCTCCGGGAACGCCGACGGAGAAGAAGTTGTATTTGGTTGATTTAGGTCTGGGGACGCGTTGGCGCGACCCAATTTGTTCGGCTCACATAGAATACGACCAGAGACCAGATATTTTCCGAGGAACAGTGCGTTACGCGTCCGTGCACGCGCACTTGGGCCGCACCGCATCTCGACGCGACGACTTGGAATCGCTGGCGTATACTTTATTGTTCCTCTTGAAGGGGCGATTACCGTGGCAAGGTTACCAAGGCGATAACAAGGGGTTTTTAGTATGCAAGAAGAAGATGGCTACCAGTCCCGAGGCGCTTTGCAGATACACTCCGAGCGCATTCAGGCAGTTTATGGAAGCCGTCATCAACTTGAAGTTTGACGAAGAACCTAAGTACGGAGCCATGTCCGGACTCTTTGAGCCTCTGTGCGGCGCCGTCGCGAGACGCCCGATCTCTACCGAAGGCGCGAAGAAGGTTGGCATGAAGCGTAAAATTTCTGACATGCAGTTTGACACCGACGATAAGGACCGACTGAAGAAGAAGGTACGCGTCGGCTTGCCCGCGCAGCAATGGATCACCATTTACAACGCCCACCGACCGATGAAGCAAAGATACCACTACAACGTGGCGAACTCGCGCATCGAGCAGCACGTGGAGAAAGGTAACGATGACGGTCTATTCATCTCCAGCGTCTCCTGTTCGGCTGAGCTCTGGGCGCTCATCATGGACGCCGGTACGGGCTTCAGCGCGCAGATTTGGAACTTGTCCACGCATTTCTTGCCGAAGGACTGGATCTTGGAACAGTGGGACGATGGATACTACATCACCGCGCTCGCGGGTTCGTCCGCCGGCTCTGCCATCGTCGTCATGTCGAAAGGCTCGACGTACACGCAGCAGTCGTACAAGGTGAGCGACTCGTTCCCCTTCAAGTGGATCAATAAAAAGTGGAAGGAAGGCTTTTACGTCACCTCCATGGCCACTTGCGGGTGCCGCTGGGCAGTCGTCATGTCCCGAAACGCCGGTTTCGTCGATCAATGCGTTGAACTGGACTTTATGTACCCGAGTGAAGGCATTCACCGACGCTGGAACGGTGGTTTCCGCATCACGTGCTGCGCGGCGACGACAGACCAAGCCGCCTTCGTGCTCTCCATCCCTCGCCGCCGACCGGGCGACGAGACGCAGGAAACTCTTCGCACCTCGGCCTTCCCGTCCACGCACGTCAAAGAAAAGTGGGCGAAGAACCTTTACATCAGCGCCGTCGCGTTCGGTCGCACGGTGAGCTAACGCCGCTCTCCGCGCGATTCCAACCACTTTTTCCGAGGAGATCGAGCGATCTCGCGCCGGCGATATCGTCTCTCGCGCCTCCTCCAGCTTTCACCGCGCGCTTTCACCGCGCGTTCGCACCGTCATAGTTTTGTATAGATATCAACGCTCGTACGAATCACGTCTCCAGAAGTCGAGTCGCCGCTTTTCAGACAATCTCCGTCTCGTTTTTCAGCCGCGTCCTCTCGCGCGTCCTCGCGCGCTGACTAGGCGCGGCGTCGCCCTCGTGGCTGGATAATTCTCCCCACACCGCGCCTCGTCTTCGCGCGCCCGACGCCGCGCGCGCGCGGTGACGAAGAAAAAGCGCTTCGCGCGCGAAGTGACGCGCGCGCGTCGCCATGCTGCTTCCGCGCGTGCCGCCGAGCGCGTTTTTCGACTCTCACCGTCGCCGCGTCCCGAAGCGACGCGCGACGTCCGCGGACGACGCGCCGACGAGCGACGCGTCGTCCACGGCGCGGCGCGCGAAGAACGATGATCTCGTCGCGAAGCTGAGACTCGGAGATTCCGTGGACGCGGGACGCGCGGTGAAACCGACGCGGTTGGAACGCGCGGCGGCGAGGGTGAATCGCGAGCGGGACGCGGCGACAAAGGCGGTGCTGGCGTTCGCGCTCGGCGTGGTGAGCATGATGCCGACGATGACGACGGATGCGCCGACACCGCAACCGGTGGTGAGTGGAGTGAAGCGGACGATGGTGGCGGGGACGGTTAAGAGCGCGACGAGCGACGCGACGCGAAGGAGGGAGACGGCGGCGGAGGCGCAATTCACGCGCGACGTGGAACGCTTCGTGGGCAGGATGAGCATGTAGACGTGCGCGAATTGATTAGAAAGTGCTAGAACGCTCGCACGTCGCGACGTTTGTTGTATTGAAAGAGCCAACATTTTTTGTTAAGAATTACATGCGGGGTCGACGGCGCGTCAGTAGTAAGAGCCGACTTTGCGATGATGGGACGCCGTTCGTACGTCTTGGTTGAACACCTTACCGTTGAAAACTTCGCTGTACACGATCCAGTGATCGTTGGCTTCCATTCGAGACACCACTCGGCACTCCATGAACGCCACGGCGTCGCCGAGGATGGGCGCGCCGCAGTTGGCGGGCGCCCACTCCACGCCCTCGAAGCGGTCGGCGCCGGGTGGGAATCGCGTCAGAAAGTGCTTCATTAACGGTTCGAAGCCGTTCTCGGGAAGGCAATTCAGGACAAACGTGTCGTTGACTTGCATCAGTGATTCAATGGCGCGATCTTTCGCCACCGCGACGGTAAAACCGAGAGGTTCGAACGAGGCTTGGGCGACCCAAGACGCGATCATCGCCGAACGCGCGGTGCCCTGCGCGGCGGTGACGACGTACAAGCCTCCACTGACACGACCGAGCGCCTTGGCGACGTCAGGTGACATGGCGCTCTTCATGTCTGCCAGTGTCTTCTTCTTCGTCAAAAGTTGACCCAAATCGGTGCCAGCCTCTTCGAACAATTGATACGTGCCCTCGGTCGGGTCGCTCGTCACCTTGAGGGGCGAAAAAGCCTCGGTAACGCCGAGCTCGGCGAGTTTCTTCGCCAACAAGTCCACGGGCTCGTCTTCACCACCATACGATTCCGCGATGAAGAACTTTTGCTTGGCGTCCACGGCGCCGATGATGTTGGCGAGCTGCTCGTTGGCTGGACCGGCGCGCGGCGGCGAAAGCAAGACGATGCCAGCCGCGTGCTTCGTCGTTTCGATGAGTTCTTGAGAATCTGCGGACAATAAATCCATCATGACAACCTCTGTTTCGGTCTTCGTCAACCCGCGCGCGATGGACTGCGAAAGTCGATCGCTGAAACCGTACTCGGCGGTGTAAAATACCGCCACGTTTGCCTTGGCCTTGGCCAACGCGCTCTCGCTCCATTTCTTGTAATCCCCCACGAGTTCGTCCACGTTGTACCGCAGCAACGGTCCGTGGCCGTTACAAATGCCCACAAAATCTGCGCCTTCGGACTCGCACTTGCGAAGCGCCGTGAGCACCGATCGAGCGTTCGGTTTCATCAAACACTCGTAGTAGAAACGATAGTGCGGCATCAACGCGCTCAAGTCCCCGTCGAACGGGTCCTCACTGCAATAATGCGACCCGAACGCGTCGCACGTGTACATCAATCGTGACTTCGGATCGTATGTGAACATCGTATCCGGCCAATGCAAGTTGGGCGCCATGATAAACTTCAGCTCGTGTCCGTCGCCCAAATCCACGACGTCGCCCCCCTTGACCACCCTCGACTCGAACGGCTCGTGAATCAAATTCTCCAAGAACGCCAAGCACACCTTACTCCCGAGCACCGTCGCATTCGGCGCAATCTTCAGCACGTCTCCGATCAATCCCGAGTGATCGGGTTCGGTGTGCGAGCACACCACGTACTTGATCTCCAGCGGGTCGATTTCTCCAGTCAGCGTCTTCATGTACAACTCCCGAAACTTTTCGTGACTCGCGTCGATCAGCGCCGCCGTCCCGGGCGCGCCGCGAATGATGTACGAGTTATACGTCGTCCCTTTTTCCAACCCAAACTCGATGTCGAACCGATCGCGATCCCAATCGAGCGACCGTATCAGCGTGGTGCCCTCGCCGAGCGCCGTCGCCTGCGTCTGCAATCGCTTCTTCCCCTCGAACAGCTCCACGTCCGACGTCCTGACCGCCTCGCGCGTCACCGGCGGGTCCGTCACCGCGCACTCGACCCATCTCGCGCGCCGCGCGCGCCGCGCGCGCGTCGTCGCACCGCGCGAACCCTCCGGGCGTCGTCCGAGTCGGCACCTCGACGCCATCGCGTCCGCGCGCGTCGCCGCGCGCGCGCGCGCCGCGTCGACGCGCATCGCCGCGTCGCCCGCGCGTCTCTCACCGCGCGCACGGCGTCGATCGCCGCGCGCGATTCGCCGTCGACGCGTCGCGCTGTGACGGCGCGCGGCACTCCGAGCCTCGCCATGACGCGCGCGGATCTCCCGCCCGAGACCGTCGCCGAGGCCGTCGAGCGCGTCTGGACGTGCTACGGTGCGCCTCGAACGACCGCGCCGAATCGCGCGGCGCGAGACTGACGACGCGCGCGACGCGACGCAGATCCGATGTTTCAGTTGAGTCGGTACTACAGACACGGCGAGCTCGACTCGTGCGACGAGAAATGGAGCGACCTGTGGGAGTGCTTCGCGGTGAAGCGCGCGCAGCGCGAGGGATTACCCGCGCCCGAGCGACGGGCGGCGCGCGCGCGCGCGGAGACGGGCGAGGGAGACGCGAATGGGACGTCGCCGCTGACGCGCGAGGACGCCGAGCGCGCGGGACGCGCGTGGCGGAAGCTGTTCGGCGCGAACGTGCCGAGCGAACGCGAGCTGCGCGACGCCGAGCGAGAGACGCTGGCGAACGGGCGAGCGAGCGAGCGGGAGACGTCGACGTTCGGAGGCGGGACGGGGTGAAGGCGCCGCGGAGGGACGAGGACGCGCGCCGCAAAACGCGGCGGATGCGCGCGACGACGACCTGGACGCGTCGGTGCGCGTGGATCGTTCGGACGCGCGCGTGTGGGCGGAACGAAGCGATCGCGCGCGCGATGAACGCGAAAACGGTCGCGGAAAGATTGAAGGAGACGTCGACGGCGGTGATCTTGGGCTCGGGCTCGGCGACGCGACGCGCCATCTTGTCGGGGATGAACATCGAGTACGTCATCGAGAAGCCGGATATCGACGAGAAGGCGATACGGTTTGATGATCCCGAAGTTTTGGTGCGCGCGCTGGCGAGCGCGAAGGCGACGGCGGTGCGCGAAAAGCTCGCGGAGCGCGGTGAGGGAGCGCGGAGATTGTTGATCACGTGCGACCAAGTCGTGGTGCATCGAGGAATCATCCGCGAGAAACCGACGAGCGCGAGCGAGGCGCGAGAGTTCATACGCGGGTACGGCTTGGACCCGCCGTCCACGGTCGGGTCGACGATGGTGACGGATTTATCGAGCGGAAAGTCGGCGTCGGCGGTGGACGTGAACACCGTCGTCTTCGACGAAATTCCCGATGACGTCGTGAACGCCATCGTGGACGAGGGCGAGTGCATGTTTTGCGCCGGAGGTCTCATGGTCGAGCATCCGCTGCTTCAGCCGTATCTAAAGCGCATCGAAGGGTCGATGGACGGCGTCATGGGTCTCGACGCGCAAACCGTAGAGCGTCTGTTGAACGAGTTCGTCTGATGTTCAAATTGAATTGAATTGTAATTGCTAATCGCTAGGTATAGCTAGTCATCGTGTTCACTTCACGTCGTCGTTTTCTTTCTGCCATTGCTCGAGAACGGTGGCGAACGTGCCGAGTTCGCTCGCGATGACTCGACAGCGCAGCGCGTCGCGCCCGCGCTTGTCCATCGCGAGTAGTTTGGCCGCCATTTCGGCGACCGGCAAATTCTCAAAGCTCGCCAGCGCCTCGAGCGCTTTGTGGGCTGTCGTAGCGGAACCGTCGGTGCCTTCGACGTCTGGTGCGTACTGTCTAAACAGTTGCGCTTCGCCGATGCCCGGCGTCATCGCCGCGGACAGATGCACGTGCAATTCGCGCGTACGTTGTTGCGCGACATCCGTGTGGACATTTCTATGCCCATCGTTGATCGGCTTGACGAAGTAAGAGTCGTACAGGTTGCGATCGCCGAGTCGCCAAGGCACTATCCAGTTCATCACGCTCCAAAGCTCCGATGCGTTGCAGTTCGTGAAAAGTTGGTCGGACAACCCGACACGGAAAACCTTCTTGTGAAGCAGGTGCGCCGCTTCGTACGCTTTACTCTTGTCTGACTTCAAACGGTGGACTTCATCGTAGACGCACATCGCCCAAGGCACCTGGATCACGTCATGCACCGCGTTTCTATACGTGTCGTGCGACATCACCAGGGCGCACGCGGCGCCGCTCTTGACTCGAGTCAACGCCCTTTCGCTCTGCGTCACGCCTCGCGCGGACTCTAATCCACTGACACCATACGTCTGCAGAGTCTGCACCCACGCCAAAATCGCGTTCGGCGCGCACAAGACTAGCAAAGACGCCTCTTTGTCGGCGTCGCCCCGCGCCGCCAACATCGCCGACGCGAACGCGCACACCCCCACGATCGGTTCCAGCTCATCCGCATCGCGCACCACGCAGCCAGAGTTAATGTGATGTTTGGTGAACCTCTCGTGGAGCGCGCGCACGACTTCAATCTGTCTCGGCGTCATTCGCGTCGCGTGCGTCGCCGGCAGCGTCATCGCCGTCGTCGCTCTGCAGGCGCCCTCGGGAGGCCAAAGCACGACAGATCCAGCGCTCGGCGCGCGCGGGACCACCAAGGCGCGTTTTATTCCGATCGACTCGGCGTCTAGGTGGTCCACGCGGCGCTTGGCGTCAGCGTCGGCGGAGCATTCGAACGCGCGCGATGCGAAAGAGCACTTTGACTTTGCGAGACTTTGCGTCGCGTGCGGCGCCGTCGGCTGCGTCGCGAGCGCGTTCACGAACGTGTCTTCGTCGTTCGCATCGAGGGACGCGGACTGGGAGTCGAGCAGGCGCGAGGCGAAGGAAGCGCGCTCGGGAGGCATGGCCTCGACGGCGCGGCGGTTATATACGCCGCCGCGCTGTGCGGATGAAACGCTTGCTCGTTGGTTTGCTGTTCCTATAGAATACAAGATTATTGGTACGCACGACCGCCGTCGTAATCCTCTTCCTTTCTACTGGCGAGAGGTCGCGAGCTCGAGCGCTGGCGATCGTAGTTGCGCGCGAAGGATGTGGTCCGATCTGCGCTCGCGACTTCCTTCTCGACTAGTCTCGTCCCGCTCGGTCGCGAAACGCTTGCGTTGCGATCTAAAGTTGATTGACGTCGGAGCGCGGCGCTAGGGTCGGTGGCGTCACCGCTCGTGCCGACACCCGCCTGCGCTTGCGCCGCGCTCGCGCTGGGACGCGTCAACGCCTGCGTCTGCTGGTACTTTAAAATCGTCCAGTCGAATACGTAATCGTACTGATAGCCTTCGCGAATAAACAAATCGCGGAACAGCTTGCGAAGGTACGAGTAATCCGGCTTGTCCGAGAACCGCAGCGAGCGCACGACTTGGAAGTACGTCACAAACTCTGGCGGATAGCCTTTGCACAACACCTCGATGGGCGTCGTCATCTTCTTTTCGCTAATCTTTTCATATTTTTGTTTCTTCGTCGCCGCTTTCAAGCCTTGCCAGGGCAAAGATCCGCGCAAGAAGTAAATCAAAACGTACCCGAGCGACTCCAAGTCGTCCCGTCGCGATTGCTCGATCCCAACGTGCGTGTTGATACTCGCGTATCTCGCCGTTCCCGTCAAGTTTTTATTCTCTCGATACGGAATGTGTAAGTGCGTCTTTGGATCTCTATACTTCTTCGCCAGCCCGAAGTCGATGATGTTGACCTGATTCGCTCGTTTTCCGAGTCCCATCAAAAAGTTATCCGGCTTTATATCGCGATGGATGAAACTTTTACTATGCACGTACTCGATCCTCGACACGAGCTGATCCGCCAGCATCAACACCGTCTTCAGGCTCAACTTTCGGTTACAAAAGTTGAACAGATCCTCCAAGCTCGGTCCGAGCAGATCCATCACCATGATGTTATAATCACCCTCCACGCCGTACCATCGCACGTTCGGCACGCCCGTGCCGCCTTGTAAAATCTTGTACAACCTGGACTCGTACAGCAACTGCGGATGCTTCGTCTTGCAGCTCTCCAGCTTGATCCCCACCTCTTCATTCGTCTTGATGTGCGTGCCGAGATAAATGTCTCCGAACGACCCCGATCCAATCTTCCGTCCGAGCCTGTACTTATTCCCCACGCGCAGCTCTAAACCGCTCTGCGACGCCATCGCGCGCGCCGCGAGGATACCCTCGGTCTCCAACCTTTCCCTCGCGCGCCCTCGCGTCGCCCTCGCGCCGTCCTACGTCCCTCGCGTCGCGCGCGACCGACCCACCGAACGTTTCCGTCCGTACCGAGCGCGCGCTCGACGCCCTCGCGCGCTCGCGCGCGCGTCCAGCGCTCGCTATCACCACGCGCGCGCGGAGATCGTTCCGCGCGCGCCGCGCGTTTCACGCCTCTCGCGCCTCTCGCGCGTCGCCGACGTCCGCTCGCGCGCGCGATTCTCGCGCGCGCGATATTTATCGACCGTTTCCGCGCGTTCGTGCGTCGAGAGCGACGTCGCGCGCGTCGGCGTATCGCGATCGCGTCGCCGATCGCGGTTCGCGCTGACAAAGACACCGCGGGGCGACGCGCGCGACACTCCGCGACGCGATGCCGAGCGCGCGCGGCGCCGCACGATCGACCGCGAGCGAGCGAGCGCGATGACGAAGGACGGCGCGTACGACCACGTCGTTCGCGGCCGGTTGGCGCTCAAGGCGACGACGACGACCGCGAAGAAGGCGAAAAAGACGAAAAAGGACAAGCGGGAAAAGGTGCGCGCGGCGCGCGACGAGCGACGCGCGGACGCGGGGCGCGCGGCGCGCGACGAGTGACTGACGACGTCGACTCGCGCGCGAACGGACAGGGCGATCGGGAGCGGTCGGCGAGCGGGAAGGCGACGGCGAAGGAGGAGACGCGAACCAAGGCGGAGCTGGCGTACGAGGCGCACTATAAACGCGCGAGAGAGGCGCAGATGATCAAGGAGATGGCGAGTAAATCGCACAAGGATAAGGTGCGGGAGTTCAACGAGAAGCTGAGCAAGCTGAGCGAGCATCACGATATTCCCAAGGTTGGACCGGGGTGAGGGACGAACGCGCGTCGTCTAGAAGTTTTGTTGTTACACCGCGAATTACGCGCTCAGAGTCGCGTCAGAGCCGCGTCGAGTCTACGTCTCGTTCTCGTCCTCGTTCTCGTCGTCGACGTCGATGACATCTATGTCTACGTCACCGTCGTCCACGCGCACGAAATTCACCGCGCGTTCGCGCGTCGCGCTCGCTCTGTACGTGAAGCGCTCGCTCGCCGTCACGGGTAACTCCTCGAACGCGTCGAGCGCCGTCCCATCCCTCGCGCGTCGCATCGCCCGATCGCGCTTCCACATCTCCCGCATCGCGACGATTGCTTCCGTCTTGCGATTACACGCGCACAGCGTGTCGTACTCGTCCGGCGACACCAACGCGAAAAAGTCGTCGGCGTACACGCTCACGCGCACCTCCGCCAAATCCTTCCAACTAAACCTCCGTCGCACGCGTTTGGTTTGTTCGTCCAGCAGCATGACGCCGACGTCCGTGACGACGAGAATGCGGGCCTTGAGCTCGTCTCGATGGTTCAGCTTGAGCGCGCGCGCGCTGAAGACGACGCGCGTGGCGCCGTACTTTTCCAAAGCCTTCGCGCCGAGCGCATCCTTGGCAACGCCGAGATCGTCCCCGAGCGCGCGCTTGGCGAACGAACTTCGTCGACGCTCTTTCACGCCGAGAAACGGGCGCGTGACGGCGTCGTCGGCGTCGGCGCGAGACATCGCGCGAGGCGCGAAGTAAAGCGACGCAACCGACGCCGCGGGGTCGGTCGAGCGCGACGCGGTGTGTCGAGCGCGCGTTCATAAATGGCGTGAATAAATATTAACGGATGAATCGTGCGCGTCGAGCGCGCGCGACGGGGCGCGCGCGAGATTACCCGATGGTGGCGCCCTTCATGGTGGCGCACTTCACCGGACCGGCGGACGTCATCATCGGCGCGCCTTCGTACGTCGCCACGCAATCTTGATTCGTCACCAAAAGCGGTTGGAGTTCCTCCCACGTCTTCTTCTTTTGAATCTGGTTCGGAGTTTGCGGCTCGGCTTGCGGCTCGTCGGATTCGCCGAATCGAACGCGTTCGCCGACGACGGCGCCCTCCGGCGCGACGAGCAACTCAACATTTTCGTGCGAAGCGTCCGACGCCGCGAGAATCATCCCGTGCGAGGGAATGCCCGCCAGCTTACGCGCCTGCGTCGCGTTCGCATTCGCGTCTCGTCAGTCATCGCGCGTTCGATCAACGTCAAACTTTGTCTCGCGTTCGCGTCGCGCTTCGCTCGCCGCGCGTCGTTCGCGTCCTCGCACCTTCAGATTCGCAAACACGATCACGCTCTTCCCCTCGATGTCCTCCGCCGACATGTACGGCACCAGTCCGCTCAAAATCGTCCTCGGCCCCTCGGGCTCGCCCAGATCGATCTCCTCGATGTACTGCGGCGCGCGAACGGATAAAGCGTCGTCGTCGTCAGTCCCGCCGTCCTCCCATCCCCGCCTCCGCGTCCGCGCCCGCGCGCGCGCCGCGATCGACCCCACGCACCAATTTCTCCGCGTCCTCGTGTCGCTTCGCGCTCAGCACTCTCCCCACGCGCAGGTCGACGCGCTGTTCCAGCGGCGCGAGCGCATCCGCTTTCCCGTTCGCGCGCGTCTCTCGCGCCACCGTCGATCGCGCGTGCCCTCGCGCGCGCGCGCCGGGCGCTCGGGCGTTCGATCGCGCGAATCGCGACGCGCGAGACGCGAGCGCGGCGGCGGCGCGCATGACGGGCGCGAAGTGACGTCGCGAACCGGCCCATCGCGACACATCGTCGCGCATGCCGAGCGATTCCGACGACGACGACGACGACGCGCGCGCGGACGCGCTCGAGGACGACGCGTCGCTGTCGCCGCTCGCGCGCGGGGGCGACGGCGCGCGCGACGGCGCGCGGGCGAAGACGGATGCGATCGCGGCGACGTCGACGGGAACGGGACGACGAGGCGGCGCGCGCGCGACGCCGAGCGCGCGGAAGCGCGCGGGACGAGGGCGCGAGGCGGCGTCGGCGGACGCGAAGCGCGCGAAGCCCGCGACGGAGGGCGACGGGAGCGACAGCGAAGACTGGTTGATGAACGCGATGCGCGCGCGCGGGCTGGCGACGACGAGCGGAGGACGGAAGACGAGCGCGGGCTCGTTCGACTATCTCCTCGCGGAGAAGGCGGAATTGGAGGCGGGCGTGAAGCGGGACGCGGAGACGCGGGAACGGCGGCGGTTGGACGACGAGAATTTGGAGGCGAGACGGCTCGAGGAGGCGGCGGCGATGAAGCGAGAGGCGGAGATGGAGGAGGCGGCGGCGTTGAAAGCGTTGGATAGTCACGAGGAGTTCTTGGACGCGCACGGGGAGGCGTTCGAGTTGAGGTACGACGCGGAGACGTTGGGAGCGAACGCGTTCGCGTCGTCGCGAAGCTCGGCCGCGACGACTTCTTCGGAAAGTGACGCGAAGGTTCTCGGGCAGTGCGCGTCGAAAGCGTTGCGCGCAGTCGTGAAACGCGGACTTGAGAGCGTGTCGAGCGCGCGCGAAGAAGACTTGTGGCGCGTGCTCTTGCTCGAGCGGTGGCTGCCGATGCGTTGGGCGTCGGCGAAGCGCGCGTGCGACGAGCACACCATGGAGTGGTTATGGGACGTAGCTACGACGTGCTCGCGTCACGACGTTCGATTGGCGGCGCGTGACTCGTTTTTGGCCGCGCTCGGTTTCGATTGTAAGTGGGGTTCGCTGTACGACGCTCGAGAGCAGAGGTACGACTACAGACTCGGCGCGCCCGCGGATGGGAGATCGCAGTGTCCGCCTCCGGCTTGGGTACTTTGCGCGAGCACCGTGTGCGATACATTGCGCACTTTCGGTGCGCGAGACTACGTGAACTCGCAGCGTTCATCACTATCCGCACCGGCGACCCCTGCGAACGAGGACGACGCGCTTTGTTTGCGCCCAGAACTCTTCGTCGTGGCGGAGATGGTGACTGCAGTTTGCGACAACGCCTTCGCGCGGAACGTCGAAGCGTTCGATAATGTCGATGGATGCGCTAGGATACTGCAAATGTTTGTGTCCATCGCGATCGACTATCGCGCGCAGGCTTTGGGATGGGTTCTCCAAGACGCCGCGGCGGCGCTCCTCGCGAGCGTTCCGCAAAAATCGTGGGACACGTTCAAATCCAAGGCGATCCGTTACCTGCTCGAGATCAGTTCCAACATAGACTCAAACGCAACGGAGGAGGACGAGTATGCGAACGTCGGTGTGTACGCGCGCGTCGTGCAATGGTTGCCGAACCTCACGAGCCGCGACAGAGATTTGCGAGACGCGCTCGCGGCGGCGTCCGCCGTCTCGATTCGACACCTCCTACCATTTGCCAAATCCACCGCCAGCGTAGGTAAGAAGCCAAAAAGGATCACACCCGCGGAGCTGATGAAGATCATCCCGAAGCTTGCTCGCGACGACGCGCAGTCAGTTATTGCCCGTCGACGAGCCGCGATGGAACATTTGTCCGACGTCGTCGTCCGACAAGACACCCCGGCGAAAGAGGTCTGGTCCGTCATCGTGTGCATGGATCTCGTTGACGTCACTCTGAACGGCGGTCGCGTCGTCGATGCCGAGGAAAACGACCCAGAGGGCGGTCTCCAGCTCTTCACCCGTTTCCTCTCGCGCAAGGTGTCGAAATCGAACCGCCGGTCGCTCGGCGAACTCCGCACCAAACTCTTCTCTATGGGCACTCGATACGAACGCGCCGTCAAGGAACACGACAAGCGTGCAGTCGCGCGAAAAGAATCCATTTACGCCGTCGATTAGCGACTTTTCCCCGAGTTTGTAACTCTCGCGCTCGCCGCGGCTCGACGCCGCGACTTCACAACTATGCCCGCCGCGGCTCGTTCCATCGCGCCGCACTCCGTCCTCGCGCGCCACCATCGCTTCACGCGCTCGCACCGCGCGCGTCCCCGACCGCGCGCCATGTCCACCGCCGCCGCGGACGCCTTGCGCGCGCTAGAACTCGACGAAGACGTCTTTCTCAACCTCTTGTCCCGACTCATCGGCGAGTCGCGACACCTTCAAAACACCGGCGTCGGCACGGCGCACGTCCCGCGCGAAGATCTGGCGGTAAAACACGTCCTCGAGACCCTGAAGCCGTACCGCGTCGAAAACGGGGGCGCGCTCGAGGTCGAACACGTGACGTACGCCGAAGGACGGGGCAACGTGGTGATTCGGTACCCGGGACGCGGCGCGAACGCGGCGAAGGAGAAACAATTGACGTTCGCGGGGAGTCACATGGACGTCGTGCCGGCGAATCCCGAAGCGTGGAGCGTGGATCCGTTTAAATTGACGATGGATGGGGATAAATTGTACGGTAGAGGGACGACGGATTGCTTGGGACACGTGGCGTTGATGACGACGATTTTCGCGCAGCTCGGGGAGCTGAAGCCAGAGTTGGATACGTCGTTGACGTGCGTGTTCATCGCGAGCGAGGAGGCGAATGGACCGGGGATCGGCGTCGATGGACTCGTCGCGGATGGAAAATTGGATCACTGTAAACCGGGGCCGGTGATTTGGGTGGACTGCGCGGATAGTCAACCGTGCATAGGCACGGCGGGGGCGATTACGTGGGCGCTCAAGGCGAAAGGACATCGGTTTCATTCTGGATTACCACACAAGGGTATCAACGCGATCGAACTCGGTATGGCTGCCATTGAACGCGTGCAAGAAAAGTTTTACGCGACGTTTCCCGCGTGTGAGCAAGAACGGGACTACAAATTCATCACCTCGAGCACGATGAAGCCGACGCAAATCTCGTGCGCCCCGGGCGGTTTGAATCAGATCCCGCCGGACGCCACGATTTCAGGTGACATTCGTTTGACGCCTTTCTACCCAGTGGATGATGTCAAGGCATGCATCGAAGCCGAAGTAGCGGCGATTAACGCCGATGTTGAATCGCTTCCGACCAAGGGAGACTACAGCAAATTTGTCATTCCGGACGGCAAAGGCGGCACGCTTCGCGGTTCGCTCGAACTTGAATGGGGCGAGCACTTACTTACAGGAATCGCGTGCGACTTATCGAGCCCGGCTCTCAAGACACTTTGCGACGTTATCCAAGAAGTCAAAGGTCAAGCTGAGCCGTACAGTTTGACCGGTTCGCTTCCTCTCGTCGCGGAAATGCAACAGAACGGTTTCGACATCCAACTCATTGGTTTCGGTTTGATGAGTACGTACCACGCGGATGATGAATACTGTAGCTTGAGCGATATGAAGGATGCAGCGAAGATCATCGCTCGCACGATCGCGACATTTGGCTAACGCCCTCGAATTGAGTTGTAAAAATCCGTCTATTCTACTAAAATTTCTAAAATTTCGAGCGGACCGCAACGTATTAAGCTTCGATAGGTCTGCATGGTTTGCAGTATCCGCCTTGCAAGAGCAAGGGCGGTCTTTTCGGCAATTCTTCGCGTTGTTCGGGGGTGACAGTCGTCATCAACGTTTCTCTTCCGTCTTCTTCTACCAAGTTGATGTCAACTTCGAGTTTCATCGCGCGGTGCTGCAAGCGGAACATCCCCGTGCCGATGGGCATTGGAATGCCCATGATGATGCACTCGGAGACGCCGTCGATGTAATCCGTGCGCCCGTGCAGCGCTGCGTCGAACAGATGATCCGTAGTTTTCTCGAACGAAGCCAACATGAGTACAGAGTCTTTCATCTTTGCCATGCCGAAACGCGTGATCCCGAGAACCTCGCCCTTGTACGTCATGACGTCGGCGAGCAACATCGAGTGTCGGTTGTCGATTGACATGCCGTGAGCGCCCATCGTGCTGTCAATCTCTTCAATGATGCACGCGCGCGCCGCTTCGATGCCTAGCGTGCGTTCACACTCCATGACATGGTTTGTTCGTGTCTCTGTTCCCTTGATGCCCTCGATACCCATGACGGACTGCAAGTTCACGCCTTCCACGATGAGGTTGTACGTTCCGTCGCCCTTGTCGTTGATGACGGCTCGACCGACGGATGGGATGCCTTGCACGATGACGGCGGGAATGGCCAGTCGCATGTGCTGCAGAGTGAACAACGCGCGTTTTTCTATCAGTGCTTCTTCCGAGGGTAAGACATGCAAGATATTCTCGCCGGCGATGAGCACGTGTTGAGGCTTGAGCTTGAGCTTTGGCGCCCCGAGCACAGCCAGGCGCACGGAGTGAATGGTGACGTCCAACTGAAGTTGATTGATCGCCTCCATATCTAACATAAGCTCGAGGTAAAGATCGTGCGGACGAACGACAATATTGATTTCGGAACAGATTTCGCCCAACGTCGTCTTCTCCACTCTACCCTTCACCACGCGCGCCGCCTTGACGTCCCTGTCGCTCATGAGCGACGCCGTGATGATTGGTGTACTGATATTCTTGGACGCGTTGATGATTTCCTTAATTCGAGGAACGCCGAGGGTGATGTTCATCGACGCCACACCGGCGAAATGGAACGTCTTCAGCGTCATTTGTGTGCCTGGCTCGCCGATGGATTGTGCGCCAATGGCGCCAACTGCGGTGCCGGGCTCAATTCGTTTTTCAGTGTATTTTCGCGCGCACGCGTCCAAAAATGCCTTCATCTGTCGATCCGACATGTATACGCCATCCGAAGGCGACTCCACTTCGTTGATGATGAATGTTCTCATGTTTTCGTAGAATAATTGCGAGATACCAGCGCTGTACACGAGTTCGCGCGTCTCGGCGCTTTCGCCTTCTTCGTCGACATTGATAATTCTGTTGTTTCGCTTGAACTGGTCCAGCGCCGCATCTAACGCCGAGCGAGTCGCTGGCGGTTCGCCTCGTGCCGAGTTCAGACCTCGCACATTCATCAAACACCGCTTAAACTCGATCGGTTGGGCGTCTTCACTCTCCATCATAGTCGGTTCCATGCCGTCGTCGCCGTAGCGCAGCTGCACAATGCCACCCATCGAGTTGCGCACAGTGCCGTCGTACTGAAGCGATAGGTCCTCTAGCGCCTTCATGAGACGACGAGACATGTATCCAGTCTCTGCAGTCTTTACGGCAGTATCGACGAGACCTTCACGACCAGCCATGGTATGGAAGAAGAATTCCGTCGGTCGCATGCCAGAAAAGAAAGAGTTGGCGACAAAGCCCTTTGCGGCGGGTGTCTTTTCTCCGCGCCTGAAATGCGGGAGCGATCGCTCGGCGAAACCGTCAGGAGGTCGCGAGCCTCCCACAGCTTGTTGACCAACACACGCGATCATCTGAGAAATGTTGATCGTGCTACCCTTACTGCCGCAAAGAGCCATGATAAGTGGTGCGTTGCGACGCGGCAGCGCCTTTAAACACGCGTTCCCCGCGGCTTCGCGCACCGCAGACAAGACCCCGAGAACTTCAGCCTCCAACGTTTCCTCCGCGTTGCAGCCCGCTTGAAGAGGTAAAGTACCTTTCTCATACGAAGCGATTCGTTCGTCGCAAGTTCTGTAGCCGTCCTCGATACGTCGGCCCTTTTCGGCTGACAACTCCGCGGCCGGTGAGACGTCGTCGATGCCAATGCTAAACCCGCGCGTACCCAGCCATCGAGCGCTCAGCTTGGCGAGTCTATTCATCGCATTTGCGGCGGCTTCGGCGCCGTATTCTATGTTGAGCACGTAGAATAGTCCACTTTTATTTCCACTACCGAGTGTCGCCTTGCCGAGTTGCCCTGAGATTATTTCACTATTCTGAATGCACACGTACCCGTCGTCGGGACACATTGTTTTGTCCTTCTTGTTGTACAGCTTTTCAGCGACTTCAAGATTAACATATATGTGATCGGACGCTTTCGGTCGAATGAGAACGCTGAACACTTGCTTTCCTGTCCACAGCTCAATGGGTTTCAAGATTGCTGGCGTCGGAAGATCCACGGAAAGGAGCGCATCACCCATGTACGCGACGAGCGAGCCAAACTGAGAGCGATCAAAAAACGCATCCTTAATGGTGAGAAGAAACGCTGCAGTTAGAAAGTCCTGCGTCGCTGCGATGAGAATCTCGCCGTTTTTCGGTGTGCACAGGTTGTGTTGCACTCCCATAAGTTGCATCGCTTCGGCGCGCGCTTCTTCCGTTTGAGGGCAATGAATATTCATCTCGTCACCGTCGAAATCGGCGTTGTACGGCGTACACACGCACTCGTTAAAACGTAGAGTTCGGCACTCCATGATACGTGCCTTGTGCGCCATGATTGACATCTTGTGTAAACTCGGCTGACGATTGAACAACAGAATGTCGCCGTCGTGCAAATGTCGCTCAACAATGTCTCCGAATTTCAACTCGCTGGCAATCTTGCGACGATCGCCGTACTTCAAGTACTGCATACCACCAGACGCAAACTTGACAAAGTTCGCTCCAGGATGCTTCGCCATACCATTGCGCACGCGCTCTCTCAGCATCACCATGTTGTGTTTGTTGACGACTTCTGGGTATGTCATTGTCTTCGCTATATGTATTGGTACACCAACCTCGTCGATCCGAAGATTCGGATCTGGTGAGATCACAGTGCGCGCACTGAAGTCTACGCGCTTACCGCTGAGGTTACCGCGGAAGCGCCCTTGCTTACCCTTGAGTCTTTGCACAAAGCCGCGCAGCGGCTTACCAGGGCCCTGGTACTGCAGAGATAAACCGGGAAGCTCGCTGTTGATGTACATGGCGCATTGAATCTGTAAAAAATCCCAATTCTCCATCATATTGTTAACAGCGAGCCCTTTTTCTAAGCCTTGCCGCAAAACATTGTTGACTTCGATGATTTGTATGAGCTTCATCGTGATATCGTCTTCGTTTGACCCTGACACGCCGTCCATCTCCACCGAAGGCCTGATGCAACACGGCGGAACGGGCAGGTGCGTCAAGAGCAAGTGTTCCGGTCGATCTGCGATGTCTAGTAATTCGCAATCGGCCGAAGTGACGCGCTGTAATATGCCCAACACACGAATGGGATTCAAATCGTCTTGCACCTTTGGCAGTGACGCTCGAAGCTGCTCGTTGTACTTCAAAGCTGTTTCAAACTCCTTCATAAACTCCTCCAACAACGCTGGGTTTTTACTATACTTTTCGTGAACGATCTTCAAAGTCTGCCCCGCACGCTTGGTCACGCCGTTGTAATCTCCGCAATGCGGACACGTTCGGCATCGTTTGCACTTTTCCGTCAACTTTTTGTACAGCAGACGCCTCTGCGTAATCTCAAGTCTTGGATTCCGATAGCGCTTCAAAAACATATCTTGATCATCCTCGTTCAGTAAAATCCGCGAGCAATTCTTGCACACGCACTGCAACACGCTGATGATGTTTTTAAAGTATCCGATGTGAAACACCGGCAGCTCCAGCTTGATGTACCCAAAGTGCCCCGCGCAATCCACCATGTTCCCTCGACACGTCGCGCACTCCCCACCGCGCTTATCCGTCGTCCCCATTCTCGGATCTAATATCCCGTTCGGCATCGGCGTTCGCTGCGGCATCTGATACAAATTCCGTTCGAACACGTGAAACACCCCCGCGCGTCCGATTTCGCTCGAGCTCATCAGCGAAAACCGCACCGCGCTAATCTTTCTCGGCGTCGACGCCGGCGCGAACGGCGTCTTCGTGAAATCAATCGCCGCGGTGTCGTGCGATGACCCCGCCATGTCGTCCCGGAACGTCGGCATGGCGTTCGACGCGCGTTTTAGGCGCGACCGCGCGCGTCTGCCCCGGCGGCGGCGATCGCTTTTCGGCGACTCGGACGGCGCGCGCGCGTCGACGACGCGCCGCGAGAACGCGCGCGCGCGGTGATGGCGACGATGGAGGGTTTCGCGTCGATGGGCGCGAGACGCGCGCTTCCTCGCGGCGCGCGCGCGTTTGACGTCGCCGAAAAGCGATACACCTTGACTGAGGGTTGGCGTCGGGCGCGCGTTTCAACCGCCGAGCGCGACGCGAAGGAATTCGGCGCGCGAGGACGTCGTGACGTCGCTGTTGAAGGGCTAAGCTATGATGGTGTGCTAACGAACGACGCACGATTGCGCGAAGCGACGAGCGTCGTGGAATTGCTGGTCGACGCCGATAAAGTCGGCGTCGTTGGCGTAGCCGGCTTGCGAGGCGAGCATGGGCTCGAGCACGAGCTGCTGGGGAAATCGTTGAAAGACGTTGAAGTCGATCACCTTGGTTTGCGTGCGCTTTTTGCTCAGCACGGGCTCGAGGAAGAGGTTGAAGGAGTCTCCGGAGAGAATGTAGGCGTGAGAGCCGCGGAGGTCGCACTGCGCTCGGGTGACGACGCAGTAGGAGTCGTCGGCGCCGTCGGCGCCGCGGCGACAACCGCAGCCGTGAGGGCACGCCACGACGCCGCGCTCAAACTCCCACGCGCGATAGCCGAGACGAATGATGGTGAATGGATCGTCAGAATCTGCGGCCGTGTTACCATCGATGTGTTTTGCGATTGACTGAACCGACTTCGCGGCGTCGTAGTCGGGATAGTTGGATGGATCCGGGTCGACAAAGTTGACGTCTACCTCCACGACCGCGACGTTCCGAAACTTTTCCTGCCTGGCGTGTGCGACGATCGCTCCATGCGAGAGCGTGGCGCGGCGGAAATGGTTCTCGGTTGCTTGTATACCGAAGCATCGGTCAATCTTGGCGCCGTCGACAACGCGAACCTTGGTTTCCCAACTCTTCGGCACGCACAAGTTTTCGCATGCGTGTCGGGCACAGAGAAGATAAATCGAATCCGCTAGGCCCGTCATGGCTTTACCGACGACACCGTCGCCTAAAGTCGCGTTATCGGCGCAAAATCGAACCTCCGAAACCATTGCCACCCCGGCGCACGAGGCCGCCTTGGCGGTACCATACGACTCTGGCGTCTCTTGCTGTTTGAAAAAACTCGCCAGTTCGGCGGTTCGAGTCCTTTTGTAGTGCAAAAGCCCGAGATTTACCAATTGACGACTGAAACAACCGTAGTTCTCAAACATGCACTGCTCGCTGGCGTGTCGGCGCTTCTCTTCGGCGAGGAACTCGTCAGCGTGCTCTTCGAATACGGTAGAGCAGTCATCCTCGTGCCCTGACGGGCACATTTTTGCCACTCGAGGGCTGCTTTGCGATAACTCTCTCGCCGCCTTTAGGCTCTGAGTGTTCATCAATTTCGGCATGACGTAATCGTGCACAGATTCTCGCCACGCCAAGTAACTTTCGACCACATGATGCTCCTTCCACATTCTTAGCAGCCGCGCGTTTGCGGCGTCGTACAGCTTTTGATCCAGCAAGTTAAGCCTGTTGAACCTCACTTTGAACGCCCGACTGTTGACATACTCCAACAAAGGTTTCGGTAAAACGTTTTCCTTATCCTTGACATCGTACCTCTTAAACCCGAAGCGATCGAGCCTCGCGTATCCGACATCTGGTGGCGTTAAAATTTGTCTTACGGAAACGACGCGGTACAGCATCTGCTTCACAAGCAGACGGGCCAAAAGGTCGTGCTCTGGCGTCACGACGAGATCATACGTGTTCAATACACGCATGATCTCCGCATCCTTGATCGGAGGTGCTTTTGCTTGAAGAGCTTCACGCTCGAGCGCCTTTTTCACCAACTCCTCCGGAGCGAGCATCTTAAACTGTATGTTCCCCACGTGCGCCAGCCGCCCGTAGCGCCCGAACACGAAATTTTCAAAGCTCTCCACCGTCGGCTCCCAGCCTCGACGAGCAACGCCGTATTGCATGTAAGCCTCGATGGCTCGCTTGAGCGGGTCGCGCACGCCTGCGATGAGAAAGAGCGATTTGGATTCGTCTAAACGTCCGTTGTCGCGAGCGCTCATCGTGCCGAGCATCGCGGATAAACCTTCGTAACTCAGGCCGTCGCTCGCACCCAAAACAAAGTTAGGACCCTTAGGGTTCATGCGAACGCTCTTGAGCGTATCCATCGTCCCGGTCGTCGTCCCGCGCAAACCGTGCGCGAAACCGAGCTGGCGCACGGTCGAAGGCCACGTATGACTCGCGTATTCCGCACCCAAGTACACTAAACTCGGACACGAGTTAAAAATCATCGCCTCACGATGCGCTAGCGAGTGCGCCAAGCGCTCTTGCAAGCTCAAGGCTGCCGTCGCCGCTGGGTCCGTGCGCGCCCCCACCGAACTCATCATCCAATCCCCTTTATCTCGCTGCGTCAACGTCCGCGGTCGCCACCACCCTCTCTTATCCATCGCTACATTGGCGTACTCTGCCGTTCGCACCATCCACAGGACGTCGCCGTCCGAATCCTCGGTTCGCCGCGAGCGCTCCTCGAACCGTCGCCACTCCTTCGCCAGCTCCGTCGAGAACGCCTTCGCCTTCGCCTCGTGCGCCTTCGTCACGCTCGCCGCCTGCGACTCTAAAAATTCATCCCGCATCGCCCTATCGTCCACGTCGCCGCGCTTCGACGCTCCCATCGCCGCCGTCTCTCGGCCCGCCTCCATCGTCGCGTTCGCGTCGGACTCGCGCCCGATCTCGAGCCCGAGCCGCGCGCGCGATCTCGCCCGTGCGTCGCCCGCGCACGCCGCGGCGATCGCGCACGCGATCACGCACGCTGCGGCGACCGCGCACGCCCGCGAACGCGTCCGCGTCGACGGTGACGGCGCTCGAGCGTCATCGTGGGTGTTAACACCCACGCGCGCCGACGCCGATGACGGTGCGTCGCGCCCGCGCTCGACGTCGATCGACGTCGACGACGACGCGAGAAGACTCGCGCGTTCGCTCGCCGACGCGCGCGACATCGCGCGTCGCGCGCGCGAGTGCGGAAGTCGCGCGCGCGAGAGGGACGGGTGTTCGGCGCGGCGCGGAGACGACGCGGACCGCGCGCGAGCGAGCAGACGGCGCGTGATCGATCGATGCGTCGTTATATCGTGAGATGCGTCATTATAAACCTCGTTCTCTCGAATTGTTGCGTGTGCTATTTGTCTATTGCGCCTCGAACGGCGCGCCCGCGAACGAAGTCGCGCCGCCGAGCGCGCCTTGCGAGGCGCGCTCGCCGCGACGATCGCTCGCGCCAGCCGTTCTCGGTTTCACCCACGAGGTGCCCACTTAGTACTCGATCTCATCGAGCGCGTAGTTGTTCGTGGAAACACCCGCGTAGTTGACCTTTTCGAAACGAACGACAACCGGGTACCGCACGCCGGATTGATCGACGGAGATGACCTTGCCGTAGTCGTTGAACCAGTACGATTCCGGGCGCAAAATCTTAACCTACGTCCATTCGCAAACCGCACACCGCGCGCACACATCGTCAGTCACAGTCCTTCGCTCGCCAACGCGCCTCTCCCGTCCCGATCGGTCGCCGTCGTCCGCGATACCGCGCGCGCGTCGTCGCGATAAGTCTCCCCGCGCGCACCTTCGAGCCTCTCGGCGGTCCGATCGCCGGCGGCGCCGCCTTCGCGGGTTCCTGCGTCGTCCCAAACATTTTTCTTCATCGTCAGTCGCGCGTCTTCGTCGCGCGCGTCGCGATCGGCCTCGCGAGACGTCGAATCACCGCGACGCGTCGCATCCACGATACGCTCGCGTATCTCGAGACGCACCGCGGCGTCGCCCTCCGCGCGGACGATCGTCGTGCGGCGCTTCGTCGCCGTCGGCCTGCGGGTTCGAAGAAGCGAAATGATCGCGCGCGTTCGTCAGTCACCGCTCGCCGTCGTCGCGTCGCCGCGCGCGCGGCATCGCGTCGAACGTCGTCGCGTCGCGCCGCGATCGCGACGCGAACGATCCATCGCGCGCGGTCTTCGCGTCGCGTCGCGTTTTCCGACGCGCGCGCTCGCGCGAGATCGCGACGCACTTGGAGACGAAAACGGCGCGCGCCGCGGCGGTTTGCATCGTGGACATCGCGAACATCGTGCGCGTGCGTGCTTGTGTGCGGACGCGCGCGCGGGCGACGACGGGCATCCACGGATCGGGTCGCGTTCGATTTCATGGCGCGCGATCGGCGTCGCGTACGCGCGGATCGGGGGGGGTCGGTTTATTTATTTTGTATGCGCAGACAGTGTGAACGTGTACATGTTCGGACATTCGGTCACCATGCATCACGTGGTACTGTTTACCACACGCGGGACACGCGGTCGGTCGCCACGGTCGCGACCGGCGCGCGGCGATGCCCGC
>MDSX01036351.1_pt1 | contig 23865 bp, 19 predicted proteins | sample 811141 | NCBI WGS metagenome assembly MDSX01 (sample SAMN05326642, study PRJNA326480) | marine metagenome | isolation source: seawater | place: Atlantic Ocean: South East | collected 2010
CAGGAGTCGATTGGTTAACTGTAGTGATATTCTTTGAATTTGTAGTTGACTTACCAGGAGATGGAAGTACGTATTATTACGATGATATTGAACTAGCAGCCCCTTTAAGTATAGGTGATACTGTTTTATCAACTGTTGTTTCTTTTCCAAATCCAGTTAAAACGCTTTGGAATGTACAAGCACAAGAAACCATTACCGATATAACTATTTATAACCTTTTTGGTCAAAAAATACTCTCTATATCACCAAATATGTCTGATGTTTCGTTGAATATGTCAGAAATGAGAACCGGTGTTTATTTAGCTCATGTATATTCTGATAAAGGGACTAAAATTATAAAAATATTAAAAGAATAAAAAAACTGACAATCAAATCAGTATATTATTGAATATTAATTAGAAAAAAGAGGTGATTTATCTGAAATTTTCAGAAAAATTACCTCTTTTAAATAAATACTTCTAAACTAATAAACCTCATATGGCTATATTTTCTTTTATCGCATTTACAATTATAGTTGCGATTATTTCATATGTAGCAACAATAAAGACAAACGAAAAAACATCTGATGGTTATTTTTTAGGTGGAAGAAGCCTTACAGCTGGAGTAATAGCAGGTTCATTATTACTTACTAATCTTTCAACAGAACAATTAGTGGGTCTCAACGGTTCAGCATATGAAAGTGGACTATCGGTTATGGCTTGGGAAACACTTGCGGCAATTGCGATGGTTGTCACTGCATTATTTTTACTTCCAAGATATTTGAAAGGAGGCCTTACCACAGTACCTCAATTTTTAGCAAAGCGTTTTGATGTTACTACAAAGACCATCACTTCTGGTTTGTTCTTAACTGGATATGTTGTTGTCTTGTTACCTGTTATTTTATATTCAGGATCTTTGGCCATAAGCGGAATGTTTAATATTCCGGAAGTATTCAATATTACAAAAAATCAATCTATATGGCTTTGTGTTTGGGGTATTGGAATTATAGGCTCTATTTATGCAGTTTTTGGAGGATTAAAAGCAGTAGTAGTATCTGATAGTATTAACGCCATTGGATTGTTAATTGGTGGATTGCTTATTCCTATTTTTGGATTATTAGTTGTCGGTGATGAAAGTATTATGGAGGGTATTTCAGTATTAACCGCAGAACATCCAGAAAAATTTAAATCTATGGGTAGTTCCACTGACCCAGTACCTTTTTATACTATTTTTACAGGAATGATGTTGGTACAACTTTTTTATTGGGGTACCAATCAACAAATTATCCAAAGAGCACTAGGTGCAAAAAACTTAAAGGAAGGGCAAAAAGGATTGCTTTTAGGCTCATTTATAAAAATATTAGGGCCACTTATTGTAGTTCTTCCAGGAATTATTGCATACCATATTTTTAATGGTAATTTAGAAACATCAGATCAAGCATATCCAATGTTAGTTGCTAAAGTACTACCTCCTATATTATTAGGGTTTTTCGCGGCAGTTATTTTTGGAGCTATTTTAAGTTCATTCAATAGTGTTTTGAATAGTTCTGTTACTCTTTTCGGTATGGATATTTACAAGCAACATATTAATCCTAAAGCCGAAGAAAGACTTGTTGTAAAACAAGGGAAACGTTTTGGATTATTATTAGCATTGGCATCCATGTTTATAGCTCCCGCAATTGCAAATGCCGGTAGCTTATTTGATTACTTACAAGAAATTAATGGAATCTATAGCATACCAATTTTAACTATTATTATAGTTGGATACCTTACAAAACGTGTACCAGCTATTGCTGCTAAGATTGGATTATTATCAGGGTCTATTTTATACATTTTCAGTCAATTTTTACTACAACCTTATTTTATTACTAAAGCATTAGCTAAAGCAAGTGCATCAGGCATAACAGACCCAACACAATTAGCCTTTATCAAATCACAAGCATATTTCGGTTTACATTATTTAGATGTAATGGCAATTTTATTTGTACTAAATGTTTTTATTATGTTACTAATAGGTAAAATAAATCCAAGACCAGAAGCATATGTGCAAGAATACACTGAACAAGTTGACATAACTCCTTGGAAATATGTTAAGATTTCTGGTTTTATGATTTGTATAATTGTTATTGGGATCTATATTTATTTTCAATAAAAAAATTATATATTGAAAAATTAATAGATAATGGCATTTAAAATTTTATAAATGAAAAAAAGTATAAGAAGAATAGGTGTTTTAACTAGTGGAGGTGATGCACCAGGTATGAATGCTGCTATTAGAGCAGTAGTTAGAGCTTCTGTATATCATAATTTGGAATGTACTGGCATATATAGAGGTTATGAAGGGCTTATAGAAGGAGACTTTAAAAATTTAAATGCACGTTCTGTTAAAAATATAATAAATAGAGGTGGGACCTTACTAAAATCTGCTAGATCTAAAGTTTTTCTTTCTAAAGAAGGTCGATTAATAGCTTATAACAATTTAAAAAATGAAGGTATAGATGCACTTGTCACTATTGGAGGAGACGGTACATTTGCTGGCGCTTCTGTTTTTAGTAATGAATTTGATATTCCTATTATTGGAATACCAGGAACCATTGATAATGATATTAGTGGTACCGATTTTACGATAGGATATGACACTGCATTAAACACCGTTGTAGAAGCAATCGATAAAATTAGAGATACCGCAAATTCACATAATAGATTGTTTTTAGTTGAAGTAATGGGGCGAGATGCTGGAGATATTGCATTAAATGCAGGAATTGGTGCAGGGGCAGAGGAAATACTTATCCCTGAGCAAGACATGGGCAGATTACGTTTAATAGAATCACTTAAAAAAAGTAAAAAATCAGGTAAGACATCTAGTATTATTGTTGTTTCAGAAGGAGATCAAATCGGTAAAAATATATTTAAACTTGCAAGTTATATCGAAGAGAAACTTACAGGGTATGAAGTAAGAGTAACTGTTTTAGGCCATATTCAAAGAGGCGGAAGTCCTAGTTGTTTTGATCGTGTTTTAGCAAGTCGATTAGGGGTCAAGGCAGTTGATGCCTTAATAGATAATCAGAAAAATGTGATGATAGGCATTCGTCATAATAAATTAATTTGTGTTCCATTTAAAGAAACGCTTAATAAGACAAGTAAAGAATTAGATTTAGAATTAATAAGAGTCGCAGACATTACGTCTATATAATCAAAAAAAAAATATGAAAACAAAAATTGGAATCAACGGCTTTGGCCGAATAGGTAGACTTGCATTTAGAATTGCATCACAAAATAAAGATATTGAAGTTGTGGGAGTAAATGATCTATTAGACGTAGATCATTTGGCTTATTTATTAAAATACGATTCAGTCCATGGGAAATACTCAGGAAAAGTGGAAGTGAAAAATGGACAGTTAGTGGTTGATGATCGCATTATTCGAGTAACCGCAGAAAGAAATCCCGAAGATTTAAAGTGGAACGAGGTCAGTGCAGATGTAGTTATTGATTGTACTGGAATTTTTACTAGCCTTACCAATGCAGATGCACATTTAAGGGCTGGTGCAAAAAAAGTGGTAATTTCTGCTCCCTCTAAAGATGCTCCAATGTTTGTAATGGGTGTCAATCATAAAGATGCTAAGGCAACAGATACAATAGTTTCCAACGCATCTTGTACTACAAATTGCTTGGCTCCTCTAGCTAAAATTATTGATGACGAATATGAAATTATAGAAGGTCTTATGACAACCGTTCATGCAACAACTGCTACTCAGTTTACTGTAGACGGACCTTCACGCAAAGATTTTAGAGGGGGTCGTAGTGCATTAACTAATATTATTCCTGCTTCTACAGGTGCAGCGGTTGCTGTTGGTAAGGTGATACCTAAATTAAATGGAAAATTAACAGGAATGTCCTTACGTGTTCCAACTGCCGATGTTTCAGTTGTAGATTTAACAGTTCGTACAAATAAAAGCGCGAGCTATGAGGATATTATGAAATTATTTAAAAATGCCTCTGAAGGTGATTATAAAGGTATCGTTAACTATACGGAAGATGCTGTTGTTTCTCAAGATTTTGTGAGTGATTCTCATACTTGTACATTTGATGCAGGTGCTGGTATTGCACTTAACGATAATTTCTTTAAGTTAGTGGCTTGGTATGATAATGAGTATGGTTATTCTTCTAAATTAATAGATTTAGCTGTTCATATTACAAATCTTTAAAAATGATTTTAATTACTGATGGTGGTTCTACAAAATGCGACTGGATCTTAATGGATAAGACTGGTAATGTGGTGCTTAAAACAAGAACCAAAGGGTTAAATCCCGCTGTTGTTCCAGAAGAGAATATAAAAGAACGTATTCTTGCTAATGAAGAACTTCTACCTTTTTTTAATAAAATTACCACTGTTGATTTTTATGGTGCTGGTTGTGGTACAAAAACTCCCATACAATTATTAACTAATATTCTTTCTGAAATATTTTTATTTGCAGAAATTTCAGTAAACGAGGACATGATTGCAGCTGTATATTCAGCTACCCTTGAACCCGGGATAGTATGTATTTTAGGTACTGGTTCGAACAGTTGTTATTTTGATGGTAAGGAAATTCATAATGGTCTAGAGTCACTAGGATATTCGTTAATGGATGAAGCTAGTGGAAATTACTTCGGAAAGCGTCTGTTACGTGATTACTTCTATAAGAAAATGCCAACTCAGTTAGCTATAGATTTCGAAAAACGTTTTAATTTAGATCCAGATGAAATTAAAAATCATCTCTATAAAAGACATAATCCAAATAGGTACTTAGCTTCTTTTGCCGAATTTATTTTTACTTCGAAAGAAGTTAATGGTTACTTTTACAAATTGATTAGTGAAGGGATGTTAAAATTTATAGAATATCGAATTCTTTGTTTTAAAGAATCACAAAATGTACCGATTCATTTTATTGGTTCGATAGCTCATTTTTCAGAAGATATCATAAAAGATTGTATGAAGCCTTATAATTTAGAATTAGGTAACATAATAAGGAGACCTATTGATGGTTTAATTGAATACTATAAACAACATAAATTATAATAAATGAATCTTCCTTCTATCAATCCCACAGCAACTGAAGCTTGGAATAAATTACAGGCACATTTTTCTGAAATAAAAGAGGTCCATATGATGGATTTATTTAAAGATGATACAAAGCGTGTAAATAAAATGAATGTTTCTTGGAATGAGTTTCAAGTTGATTATTCAAAGAATAGAGTTACAGATAAAACAATTAGTTTGTTACTTCAGTTGGCAGAAGAAGTAGGTTTAAAAAAAGCCATCGAACTTCAATTTGAAGGATCTAAAATAAATAAAACAGAGGACAGAGCCGTTTTGCATTCAGCACTTCGTGATTTTGATTCTATGAAGCCTGAAGTAAAAAAAGCACTTCAGAAAATGAAAAAAACTTCCAATGCGGTTATAAAAGGTACATGGAAAGGTTTTACAGGGAAACCTATTACTGACATAGTAAATATTGGCATCGGAGGCAGTGAATTAGGACCTAAAATGGTAACTAATGCTTTAAAATACTATGGCAATGCTTTAAAATTACATTATGTTTCCAATGTAGATGGTGATCATGTTTCCGAGACTTTAAAAAAACTAGACAGAGAAACTACTTTATTTATAATTGTTTCCAAAAGTTTTACTACTCAAGAAACAATGACCAATGCAAATGCTATAAAAAATTGGTTTTTACAAGGAGGATCTCAGTTAGATATTGAAAAGCATTTTATTGCAGTATCCACAAATGAAAGTGCTATTATCGATTTTGGTATTTCGAAATATAATATTTTTCCAATTTGGGATTGGGTTGGTGGACGTTTTTCATTATGGAGTTCGGTGGGTCTTTCTACTTGTTGTGCAATTGGTTATGATAATTTTGAGGAACTACTTCGAGGTGCACATGAAATGGATTTGCACTTTCGCAACGAAGATTTTTCAGAAAACATTCCAGTTATTTTAGCTTTACTTTCGGTTTGGTATAATAATTTCTTCTCCAGTGAGACAGAAGCCATCATTCCTTACACCCAATATTTAGAAGATTTTGTTCCTTATCTGCAACAAGCCATCATGGAAAGTAACGGTAAAAGTGTAGATCGAAATGGAAGTAAAGTTAATTACCAAACCGGAACTGTTGTTTGGGGGAATGTTGGAGCCAATGCTCAACATGCTTTTTTCCAATTATTACATCAAGGTACAAAATTAGTTCCTGTAGATTTTATAGGTTTTTCTGAATCCCTTTACCAACATAAAAAACAACATGATATACTAAAAGCTAATTTCTTTTCTCAATCTGAGGCTTTATTGCAAGGAACTTATAAGCAAAACGCTCCTAATGAATTCAGATCTTTTAATGGAAATAAACCTTCTAATACTATATTTATCAATAGCTTAACACCTAAAAATTTAGGTAGTCTTATAGCTATTTATGAACATAAAATATTTGTCCAAGGTATTATTTGGAATATTTTTAGTTATGATCAATGGGGAGTTGAATTAGGAAAAAAATTAACGAATCAGTTATTATCTACTTCATAGTTGTCAAAATAAAGACAAGTTATAGTTAAACTTTAATTTTTTTAAAATCATTATATTGTCTTTGATAAAAAACCTATGAAAAATTCAGTTTTTATTATAATTACATCTTTAATTTTTTTTTTCTTCATGCAAAAGCAAAAAAGAAACTTTATCTGATGCTAGCTGTGAATCTTGTGAAGATGCTATAATTAGATTTTATGGAGAACCTGCTTCAGACGGTTGTGGATGGGTTGTTAAAGCTTCTGATACCATATATATGCCTAAAAATTTACTTCCTGAATTTTATACTGATAGTCTAAAAATTAGAATTAAATATAAAGTGCTAGAAAGAGTTAATTGTGGATTGCTTAAGGACGCACATCCTTCCATTTTTATTGAAGAAATTTATAAGAATTACTATTAAAACCCTTGAAATAAAAAAAACCTACTCGTAGTTGAGTAGGTTTTTATTTTTTAGTTCTGATATCTTTACTTTATAATTAGTTGCATTACTATTTTACTTTGTTCCCCTTGAATAATTACAAAATAATTTGCTTTAGATAGCTCTGAAATATTAATTAATTGTTCAATTCCCATGTCTTTCAAATCAACTAATTTAATTAATCTTCCCATCATGTCATAGATAGAAATAGTTTCTAAATCTAGGTTCTGAGGATTGCCTAATTTTACTATTTCACTTGCAGGGTTAGGATATAATAAAAGACTTGATAATATTGAATTATCTGCCAATTCTAAATTGTTATCAATTGTAATTTCAAAGGAACAAGATATTATAGTTCCATCATTTAATAATGCATTGACTGTAATTACATTTACACCTAATGGTAATTCAGTTCCAGTATTAGGGCTTTGAGAAGTTGCAGCAGGAATAACGTTACAAATATCTGTGACAATAATTAATTCATCTCGATAATCTAAAACTTCATAAGAAGATCCAGCTGGAATACTAACAGTAAAATCTTCAGGACAGGTAGTTACAATTGTTGAACCATCTACAACCTCTACGTATCCCACACAATTACTAGTTAATCCATCATTATCAGTAACTGTTAATGTTACATTAACAAAACCAACATCATCACAATCAAAAGTGTCAATATCAATGGACATGGAAACTATTTCTTCATTATCGTAACTTCCTCCATCAATATCTTCTACAACTATAGATGCCTCTCCGTTAGAATCTAATTGAACCACATATGTTGATTTACATACGGCAACTGGTGGGTTGTCTATTTCTTCTGGATCTAAACAACTTCCAGCATTTGCAATCTTGTTAAGAATCACAGCAGATGGCTGAGATCCAAATCCTTTATTAAAATTGATTCCAACACCTTGGAGATGGCAGTAACTCATTATTGTTCCACCTGTTGTAGGGTTTGGAGGTCGAGCACAACTACCTTCGGTTGCAGCACAACCATCAATAGCAGTGTTATCTCCATTCCATACACATGCATGGGTATGATTCGAGCCCATAAGATGCCCCATTTCATGGGTAATTACCATCACATTCCACGAGTATGTAGGGACAGTTACAACTGCATTATTTGCTAAGCCAGAATAACAAACGTTATTATTACTACACATACCGTTAAGCCAAGCAACTCCACCATAATTCTGTCTTTCAATTAAATGATTAATATCTCCATTTAAATTTTGTTGGTTGCTATTTACATTTGATGTAAAACTATTTAATTGTTCAAAAGAATCAACACCGTCAAAAGGATCTGGAGTGACCCATACCATCATACTAGATGTCCTTACCGATATACCATCGTTAGCGTATAGTACATAACTTTGTGTAAAAATACCAGTGATAAAAACAATTGTATTCGCAAGGTTCCCACCTTGGGCATTGTAAACACTTTGTCCAGATTCAATATAAACATCTATTTCATCTCCAGGTTCTTGTACACTTGTTGGTGGTGGTGTTAACTCTTCTTCCGAATATGCGATACCATCGTCTTCTGTTGAACAGAATATTTCTTGTGTGTCATTTTTTAGATCATTATCAAAATATATGATGTGTTTTTTATCTGAATCTTCTAGTTTTCCTATGGTATAATTGCCTTCTTCGTTAGCGATAAAACCACTAATCTGAGATTCAAAAACACTTATTGAAACCAATGAATTAGGATTCCCTGCTATAGTACCACGATAGTGTTTTCCAAAGTCTACTTCATTTGTAATATCGTTACCATTATTAGTTATAGCTTTAAAATCAGGCGAAAAAACAGCAACTTGAATTAAATCTAAAGCAATTGTTTCACCATTCGATTTAAATGGAATGCTAAGTTGCATTTGTTTAGGATCTTGGTTTCTTATTTCGTTGATCTTAGCTTGATCAATGTCAACAACCACACCATCGGTAACAGCATCTGAGTAATTTTTTGAAGCGTTTTCAGTTTGTGAGTTAAATATTTCAAAAGATTGAAATTCACCAGAAATTGCCTTTGCAGCAGTAATTGACTGAGAAACTTTACCTGTTTTGTTTTCCTGTGCAATTGATAAAAATGGAAGGAAAAGAGCTAATAAAAGAATTTTTTTCATTGTTTTTTTTTCAAATGTAGCATTATTACTTTTACAAAACAATCAATTTTTAAAAAATATGTGGGAGGTTAGATCGAGATGATTCTTGGTTGGATATGCTTGTTATTATTATTATTTAGGATGAGCTAGAGAGTTATCATCAAATATCTTTTGTAAATTGAATTATCCACAATAGTAAATATTTTGCAATAAATAAGAATAGAAAACAGTGTAAAATTAAAAAGAAGGTTTTATTGTAAGAAACCTAAAGCAAATCGCTCCCAACGGATTCATAGTCTTTTTGAAAATAAACCTTCTAATGCTATTTTTATCAATAGCTTAACAACTAAAAATTTAGGTAGCCTTATAGCTTTTTATGAGCATAAAATATTTGTCTAAGGAATCAATTGAAATATTATTAGTATGATTAATGGGGAGTTGAATTAGGGAAATATTAATGAATCAATTATTATCTACTTCATAACAATCAAAATAAATGCAGGTCTAAGTTAAAGTTTTATTAATTTTTTTTCTAAAATCATTAATTTATTATTTTTAACAAAAATAATTTTCGTGAAAAAATATATACTATTATTTACTATACTCTCCGTATTTGGAGTGTTGCATGCACAAACAGATTTGCAAAGGCAAGAAATTAAAGCAAATTATGATCTAGAAAAGTTAAGTATTTTAGAATCAGAAATTACTGAAAAACAAAACCGAAACTATCAAAAGGCTCATGAAATAGCTGATTTATTAGGTTGGAAAAAAATTATCCAATCTCCAAACGGTAATTTAGCTAAGCTTGTTGGTGTTAATTTAAATGGAAAACCCTTATATGTCATCACCACTAATAGAGAAGGAGGTATAACTACTAGAGCGAATAAAGTTCATACAGGAGGCGGTAACGGACTTGAATTAGATGGACAGAACATGATTGTGGGAATGTGGGAAGTAGGTGATGCAAATCTTAACCATCCCTTATTAGAAGATAGGGTAATTCAAATTGACAATACCTCAGGCATTAGCGATCATGCAACTCATGTAGCAGGAACTTTAATTGGAGGAGGAGCACTTAACGGTGGAGCTACTAAAGGAATGGCTCCTTTAGCTATAATTTATTCCTATACTTCTCAGTCTGACTCTAGTGAGATGATCGCTGCAGCAGCAGATGGGCTATTAATTTCTAATCATTCATACGGTTATGATATTGATTTTTTTGATTTATGGCAAATTGGATATTACGGAGGTAATGCCAGAGGATTTGATAATATAACTTACAATGCACCTTACTATTTACCATTTCAATCTGCTGGAAATGACCGACAGTCTGGAGCAAATACAGGCAATGGAGGTTATGACTATTTAACGGGTGCTGCGCTTTCAAAAAATGCTATGGTTGTAGCAGCAGTAAATGAAGTTTTAAACTACACTGGACCCAATAGCGTTAATATGTCTTCATTTAGTAGCTGGGGACCAACAGACGATGGTCGTATTAAACCAGATATTTCAGCTAAAGGAGTTAATATGTATTCAGCTACAGGAGCTACAGGTTATTCTAATTATAGTGGTACATCAATGTCTTCTCCCAATGCTGCTGGTAGCGCTACACTATTACAACAACATTACAATAATTTAAACGGAGTTTTCATGAGAAGCTCAACATTAAGAGGTTTAGTTTTGCACACTGCTGATGAAGCAGGCACTAGTCCAGGTCCAGATTATAGGTTTGGTTGGGGTTTGTTTAATACAGAAAGAGCTGCAGATGTTATTTCTGAATCTGGAATATCTTCCACAATTTTGGAAGAAGAAATAAAGACAGATGAAGTTTATACCTATTCGGTTCAATCTGATGGAGTTGATGATTTAGTGGTTTCACTGACTTGGGTTGACCCACCTGGAAATTTATTACCTAACGGAATTAACGATAATCCTATTCCATCTTTAATAAATGATTTAGACTTAAGAGTTTCAAAAGATGGAGGAGCAACTTACCTTCCTTGGAAGTTAGATGTTGCAAATTTTAGTGCACCGGCAACTACTGGTGACAATCTAGTTGATAATATTGAAAAAATTGAAATACCAGGAGCTTCGGGTGAATATATTATTCAGGTTTCTCATAAAGGAGCAGCACTATTTGATGGTATTCAAGCTTTTTCATTAATCGTTACAGGAATTGAAAATAAAGAGTTTACGATATCTTCTCATCAGGGAATATTAGAAGTATGTTCTGCTGATGATAGTGCTGATTTTAATGTTGATTTAGGATTTAGTGATGGCTTTTCTGATACAATAGATTTTACAGTTTCTGGTTTACCATCTGGTACTTCTGGAAGTTTTTCTTCCCCTTCTTTAAGTGACGAAGGAACAACTGTGTTAACTTTAGGTGGACTTGGAAGTTTAAGTACTGGTGATTACCCTTTTCTGGTTACTGGTTCTGGATCTTCTGAAACTATTAATTTATATTTAATTTTACGAATATTAAGTGATGAAGTCGCAAATATTGAATTAATTTTTCCTCCAGATGGAGCAGTAGATCAGCCAGTAGTAATAGAATTTACATGGGAACTTGGAGATGAAAGTGTTAATAGTTATGATTTTGAATTAAGTAGGTATTCAGATTTTTCTGAAGTTGAATTTTCAGCAAATGTTTTATTTCCTAAATATTTAGCATTAGGAGTAACAGAAGGAGCAACCTACTATTGGAGGGTAAAATCAAATACCACCTGTGCAGATGGTAACTTCTTAGAAGTTTATACCTTTACAGTTGATGGGATACTTGGAGTTAACGATCAATCAATAGAAGGCTTAGTGATTTATCCAAACCCTGCATCTAATGTTTTAAATTTAGATGCATCAACACCAATATCTAATATTGAAATTGTAAATGTTCTAGGACAAGTTTTACTCAGTAAAACCTCAAATACGTCAATTTCACAAATAGATGTTTCATCATTAGCTACAGGAAATTATTTTATTGCTGTAACTTCTGAAAATAATAAAAAGGTATTGCAGTTTTTGAAAAACTAATTAATAATATCATTAAAAAAAGCCCTTATCTGTTAAGAGAAGGGCTTTTTTTATTTAAAAAGAGTGCCTTTTAGCAATTTAAATTAGTCTAGAATCTGGAATTCTAGACTAATTTAAATTGCTTTGAATTCCTCAATTAACATTATATACTAATAGTTGTTTTTTCTCTTTTTATAAAACCGATATAGAAGGTATTTACGAAATAACTTTAGAGGGATTCATTAGAATGTAAAAGGCTATTTCATTAAAAAAGACAATAGAAGTCAAAAATTAACTATCTTAGTTTCCTTAATAGCTCTCCTGTTATATAAATTTATTTAAAATGCTTACAAAAGTATATGGGAGTGCTGTATTTGGTGTTGAAGCCAGTACAATTACTGTTGAAGTTAATGTAGACAAAGGGGTTGGTTACCATTTAGTGGGCTTGCCTGACAATGCCGTTAGAGAAAGTAATTTCCGAATTGCTGCAGCATTACAAAACAACGGTTATAAAATTCCAGGAAAAAAACTAATTCTTAATATGTCTCCCGCAGATTTGCGAAAGGAAGGATCCGCTTATGATTTAACTTTGGCGATGGGTATTTTAGTTGCTACCGGACAAATAAAAGAAAAAATTCCCTTAGAAAGTTATATTATTATGGGAGAACTTTCTTTGGATGGGAATTTGCAACCCATTCGTGGGGCCTTGCCTATTTCTATTAAAGCTAAAGAAGAAGGTTTTAAGGGATTTATTCTACCTGAAATAAATGCAAAAGAAGCAGCTATTGTTCAAGGAATTGATGTTTTCGGTGTTAAAAATATAAAGGAAGTAATCGACTTTGTAAATGAAGGAATTCCTTTAATTAAAACTATAGTAGATATAGAAACTGAATTTAATCACCGATTAGAAAATCCTGATTTTGATTTTGCAGATGTAAAAGGCCAAGAATCCATAAAACGATGTATGGAAATTGCAGCTGCAGGAGGGCATAATATTATTTTAATAGGTCCACCAGGTTCTGGAAAAACAATGTTAGCAAAACGATTGCCGAGTATTTTACCTCCCATGACCTTAGGCGAAGCTCTTGAAACCACAAAAATCCATAGTGTAGCCGGAAGAACTATTAAAAAAGGCGGAATTATAAGTGCTCGACCTTTTAGGAGTCCTCATCACACTATTTCTGATGTAGCATTAGTTGGAGGAGGTACTTACCCAAAACCTGGAGAAATTTCATTGTCACACAATGGAGTTTTATTTTTAGATGAATTACCTGAATTTAAACGGGGAGTACTCGAAGTTATGCGACAACCATTAGAAGATAGAGAAATTACTATTTCTAGAGCTAAGTTTACTATAACTTATCCATCAAGTTTTATGTTAGTGGCTAGCATGAATCCTAGCCCTAGTGGATACTTTAATAACCCTAATGCTCCACTGAATTCTACTCCAGCGGAGATGCAACGGTACTTAAGCAAAGTATCTGGCCCATTATTAGATCGAATAGATATTCATATAGAAGTAACTCCAGTTCCTTTTGAAAAGCTGAGTGATGATCGTAAGGGAGAAGCGAGTACTCTTATAAGAGAACGGGTTAACAAAACTAGAAAAATACAATCAGAACGTTTTTCAGTATCAGAAAATGTTCATTACAACGCCCAGATGGGCGTGAAACAGATTAGGAAGTTCTGTATGTTGGAAAAAGATTCTTTACAATTATTAAAAACAGCCATGGAGCGATTAAATCTTTCAGCTAGAGCATATGACCGAATATTAAAAGTTTCGAGAACTATAGCTGATTTGGAAGCTTCGGATAGCATTAAGGGTAGTCATATTTCAGAAGCCATTCAATATAGGAGTTTAGATAGAAATGCTTGGTTGGGTTAATTATTGTTTAATTATAGATCTAAAGGTAAGATTGATTCGAGGATTGTTTATTTTTTTAGTAGGAGGGAGCCTATGCAGCCAATGAGTTTGTGTTTCGTCTTTCATAATTAACAAGCTACCATGTTCTAAATATAACGCTACCTTTTCTTTAGATTCCTTGTGTTTAAAAGCAAATTTGCGTTCAGCTCCAAAACTAAGGGATCCAATAGCTCCATTTTTTTTTAGATCTTTTTCACCATCACTATGCCAAGCCATTCCTTCATCACCACTATGGTAGAGATTAAGTAAACAAGAATTAAATTGTTCTCCTGTTTTATGTTCAATTAGTTCTTTTAAAAAAAATAATTCTTTAGTCCAAGGCATTGCCTTTTTGGTGACTTTAGAGTAGGTATAAGGAAACTCTTCTTCTCCATACCATGCTACTTTACGTTTGGTAATTATTTTTTTACCAAACATGATGGCTTCATCGTTTTTCCAAGATATATTATGTAGTAAGGCTTGATAATATTGATCTGCATCCTTTTGGCTTAAAATTTTCCCAAAATAATTAACAGTGCCCTGCTTAGGGAGTAAATTGATGTTTGAATCAAAATCTAAATCAAATAGTTTCATGTTAATGGTTTCTCTTTAAGTTTAACTAAATGGTTTTACTAAATTTAAAAAACCTCATTTTACTTTTTATTAGTTAAATATAGTAAAGTTTTTTCCAGTTAATGCTCATAAATTAAATAGTTATCAATTTCAATTATTTGATTTAACAATATATTAAGGGTTAAAAAAAAGAGCTGTCGTATATTTATAGAAGTAACTAATACTAATAAAATGTTAAAATATAATTTAAAATCAACGGTGCTTACAATAGCTTCTTTATTTTTCTTGATAATTTCATGCAAAGATTCTTATAATACAGAAAAATCATCAACACAAATAGAGACCAAACTCTCTATAGAATTTGAAAAATACCAGTTAGATAATGGACTTGATGTTGTTCTCCATCAAGATAAAAGTGATCCTATTGTTTCATTAGCAGTTCAATACGGTGTTGGATCCAATCGTGAAAAAACGGGAAGAACTGGTTTTGCTCATTTATTTGAACACATGCTTTTTCAAGAATCAGAAAATGTACCTCAAGATCAATTTTTTAAAAAAATACAAGATGCTGGAGGTACACTAAATGGAGGTACTTGGAAAGATGGAACTATTTATTATGAAATTGTACCCAACAATGCTTTGGAAACAATACTTTGGTTAGAAAGTGATCGAATGGGTTTTTTAATCAACACCGTAACAGAAACTGCTTTTTATAACCAACAAGAGGTAGTGCAAAATGAAAAAAGACAACGAGTAGATAATAATCCTTATGGACATACCAGTTGGGTAATCGACAAAAACTTATATCCAGAAGGACATCCATACAACTGGCAGGTTATCGGTGAATTAGTCGATTTACAAAACGCCACTGTTGATGATGTAAAAGAATTTTACAATAGTTACTATGGGCCAAATAATGCAACTCTGGTATTGGCGGGAGATTTTGAAACAGAAGATGCTAAAGCGCTTATAAAAAAGTATTTTGGAGAAATTAAGCCCAAGGCAGAAGTAGCTAAATTAGAACCACAACCTGTAACACTTTCTAAAACAAAAAGATTGTTCCACGAAGATAATTTTGCGACAGCACCTCAATTAAACATGGTATGGCCTACACCACAACAATATACAGAAGATGCTTACGCTTTAGATTTTTTAGCGGAGCTAATTTCTAGTGGAAAAAAAGCGCCATTGTACCAAGTTTTAGTAAAAGATAAAAACTTAACGTCAAGAACAACAGCATATAATAATTCTCAAGAGTTAGCTGGTGAGTTTTATATCACAATTACTGCTAATAATGGAGTTAACTTAAATGAAGTGGAAGCTGGAATATTTGAAGCTTTTAAAATATTTGAAAAGGAAGGAGTCTCAGGCAACGATATTGAACGAATTAAAGCTGGATTAGAAACCGGTTTTTACAATGGTATTGGAAGTGTTTTAGGAAAATCTTTTCAGTTAGCTCAATACAATGTTTTTGCTGGTGATCCTGGATTTATTACTACAGATATTGAAAATATTAAAAAGGTAACTAAGGAGGACGTAATGCGTGTTTACAATAAATACATAAAAGATAAACCTTTTATAATGACCAGTTTTGTGCCTAAAGGACAATTAATATTAATAACAGAAAATTCTACTAAAGCTCCAATAGTCGAAGAAAAAATTTCTGAAAATATAGCTAAAACTGTTAAAAACACCAATCAAGAAATTTTAAAAACTCCTTCAAATTTTGATCGTTCTGTGGAACCATCACAAGGAACATCTCCTAAGTTGAACCTTCCATCTACTTGGACAACTTCATTAAAAAATGGAATGAAAGTTTATGGTATTGAACAAAATGAAATTCCAACAGTTAATTTCAGTTTAGTAATGGAAGGTGGCCATTTATTAGATGATATCAATAAAAATGGTGTCGCAAATTTAATAACAGATATTATGATGGAGGGTACTGCTAATAAAACACCTCAAGAATTGGAAGAAGAGATTGAAATGTTAGGTGCAAGAATAAATATGTATACCACTAGAGAATCTATAGTGATTAGTGCTAATTGCTTAGTGCGTAATTTTGATAAAACTTTGGCTTTGGTAGAAGAAATATTATTAGAGCCAAGATGGGACGAAGAGGAATTTGCACGAATAAAAATAAAAATCATCAATGAGATCAAGCGATCTGACGCAAATCCTAATGTAGTTGCAGGGAGGGTATATAATAAAATATTATATGGGAAAAATCACATTTTTAGTTATCCAACTAGTGGAACTGAAGCTTCTGTAGAGTCGCTTACGATTGAAGATTTAAAGACTTTTTATTATAAAAACTTTTCTCCTTCGATTAGTAATTTTCATATAGTAGGAGCAATTACTGAAGCGGATAGTAAAAATATCTTGGCTTCATTCGGTGAAAAATGGAAAGCTAAAGAAGTGATAATTCCTTCTTATTCAATAGAAAACAATAGAGATAAAGCTTCTTTATATTTTGTTGATATTCCGGGTGCAAAACAATCGGTAATTAATATTGGATACATTTCTATGGCTAGAACGGATAAGGATTTTTATCCAGCTGAGGTAATGAATTATAAATTAGGTGGTTCTTTTTCAGGAAATGTAAATTTAATTCTTCGTGAAGAAAAAGGTTATACTTATGGAGCAAGAACAGGATTTAATGGTTCTAAAATTAAAGGAACCTTTAAAGCTACTTCAAGTGTAAGAACAAATACAACAGGAGAATCTGTTTCTATTTTTAAAGAAGAAATCGCAGATTATAAAAACGGTGTGAGTCAAGAAGATTTAGATTTCACTAAAAATGCGATGATAAAATCGAATGCTAGAAGGTTTGAAACACAATTTTCATTGTTAGGAATGCTACAAGAAATGAGTATTTATAACTTACCATTAGATTATATAGCGGAGGAAGAAGCTATTATAAGTGCTATGACGCTTGAGCAACATAAGCAGTTAGCTAATAAGTATTTAGATGAAACTAAAATGGCTTACGTGGTTATTGGAGATGCAGCAACACAATTTTCACAATTTAAAGACATGGACTTTGATGAAGTAAAATTAATGAGCAAAGAAGGCCAAGAATTAGAACTAGACGATGTTAAAATGTAAAAATATTTATTATTAACTAAAGTAGAATATTAGAATGGGAAGACCAAAAAATTGTATTTCCGTAACTAAAGCAAAAAAAATGCAAAAAAAACTGGAATGATACCAGAGCTTTAGGGATTGAAAGAGTCTTGGGAACTAGAGATATTAATGCAGTAACTTTTAATATTGACCAATTACAGGAGTTTATTGATTATGTAAAGAGTAAATCTGCAAGTCAGCGTATCGCTAAGCCAGGAATTCGAGTTTATTTTGCTGCTTATAAAAATTCGGTGTCAGATAAAGCAACGGTATTCTTAAATGCAACCGAAAGTGATGATGGTAATTCTGCCAATAATTATGGAATTGATCCTTTGAATTTTGGAACCAATGGTTGGCCACCAGAAGCTTATTAATATTGGATTATTTTCATCAATTTTTAATTAGCGCGATCACTAGTTTATCAGTAGAACTTATTGCCGCACTTTCAGGTTCTTATTATTTGAATAAGAATCTAAAAGTTAATAATGCAAATAGATTTTTAGTTTACTTTTTATGGCTTACCTTTTTTTTTGATTTAATTGGTTCCTATGCACCGATTGCTTATTTCTCGAATTATGAATATTTTAGTTTCATATGTGTTACAGGACGTTTTGAATATAATTACTGGTGGTTTAATATTTATATGCTTATTAGTTATGGTTTCTTTTTTTATTATTTCACCTCTTTTTTAATGAAAACCAAGGTAAAGCAAAGAATGAATTTATTGATTTTTTGTTACTTAATTTTTGGGGTTGGAAACTTAATATGTAGCGAAATATTTTTTAATGGAAATTCTATTTTGTCAAGTACTGTAGGCACATTAATCGTTTTGTTTTCTATTTTTCTATTCTTTTTTGATTTGTTGAAAAGTGATAGGATATTTATATTAACAAAATATTTACCTATTTATATCGCTGTTGGAGTATTAGTTAATAATATAGCATTAACTCCGATGGCTATTTTTTCTCAATATTTTATCTTCAATAACGAGTTGTTTATAAATATTAAAGCAGCTATAGTACCTATTGTAAATGTTATAATGTATGGATTGTTTACCATAGGTTTTTTAAAATGTTCGAAAAACAAGAATAATGGCAATGAACTAGGAATATAATAGGCTTAACTAAGTAATTAATAATGATTCAAAAACAGGAAAACATAATGTCTCAAGAAACAATTGTGTTAATTATTTATACCATTGCTGTTATTTTTGGTTTACTGTTATTTGTAATATTGTTTTTTATTTCCTTTCAGAATCGTAAAAACAAATTATTAGTAAAACAAATTGAATCAGAAAAACGATATGAACGTGAATTGGCAACTTCTCAATTAGAAATTCAAGAACAAACATTTAAAAATATTGGTTGGGAGTTACATGATAATGTTGGTCAATTACTATCGGTACTAAGTATTCAGTTAAATATGATGCTTTTAAAAGCACCAAGAACCATACAAAAACAATTAAAGGATACTAGTGATGTTCTCGGCAACATTATACAAGAAGTTAGTAACCTATCTAAAAATTTAAATAATGAGGTGGTCAATAAAAATGGTTTAATTCGTTCTTTAGAAATAGAAGTTGAACGTTTTAACAGGCTTAAATATTTAAAAGCTTCCTTTGAAGTTAACGGAAATATAATATGTATTTCTGCAGCTCATGAAATATTAATTTTCAGAATATATCAAGAATTTTTAGCCAATGTAATGAAACACTCAAAAGCAAAAAACTTATCTGTAACTTTAAATTTTAATGTGAATGATTTAGAGATCATTGCAGAGGATAATGGTGTTGGTTTTGATACTTGTCAAAAAACAGAAAGTTCTGGATTGCAAACAATAAAAGGAAGAGCCACTCTGTTGAATGCAAAATATTCATTAACTTCAATCATTGATAATGGCACCAAGTTAGTACTCCTATATACTTTTCCAAATGAAACACAAAATTGATTATAACTTAGTAATTGTCGATGATCACTTATTAGTTGCCGATTCTCTGAAAATGTTAATTGAAACTTTTTCAGGGTACCATGTATTGTATCATGCTAAAAATGGAGTGGATTTACAGCAAAAAATAATCACAAATAAATCTATTCCTGATATTATTTTACTAGATGTAAACATGCCATTAATGAATGGGTTTAAAACGATGGAATGGTTATCTAAAGAATATCCAGAAGTTAAAGTATTAGCATTATCTATAGACGATGATGAGCAAATTATTTTAGGAATGTTAAGTAGGGGAGCAAATGGTTATTTATTGAAAGACATACATCCTAATGCTTTAAAAATAGCTTTAAATGAAGTGATTGAAAAAGGTTATTACCATTCGGAAAAAGTTGCACATACCTTATTGAAATCATTAAAGAAAAAAAAAGAAATAACCACTGTTAAGTTAGAAGAACATGAATTGAAATTCCTACAATTATCATGTAGTGAATTGACCTATGCTGAAATAGCAGCGATCATGTTTTTGAGTCCCAAAACAATAGATAATTATCGAAGCAAGTTATTTAAACGATTCCAAGTTAAAAACAGAGTTGGTTTGGTGATTTTTTCTTTAAAAAATAATTTAATAAGTATATGATTATAGAACACAAGCTTTCCATAGCGGATCCTTTGGTACTGGTGCTATTAAATTAATTTCTTCTTTTTTTACGGGATGTATAAAAGATAACTTTCTTGAATGCAAGTGGATTCCTCCATCTTTATTACTTCTGTCAAAACCGTATTTTAAATCTCCTTTAATGGGAGATCCTATAGATGATAATTGTGATCTGATTTGGTGATGCCTCCCTGTTTTTAAATCAATTTCTAATAAGGAATATCGATCTAGTTTTTTAACAACTTGGTAATCTAAAATGGCTTTTTTACTATCTGGAACCTCATTTTTATGAGCTTGTGATTTATTTTGTTTAGGATTTCTTTTTAAAAAATGAATTAACGTATCGGAGGCAATAACGGGTTCATCCTTTACAATTGCCCAATATGTTTTTTTTGTATTTCGCTCTGCAAAAAGTTTGTTTAGCCTTGACAATGCTTTACTGGTACGAGCAAAAATAACAATACCGCTGGTAGGTCTATCTAAACGATGAACCACTCCTAAAAATACAGCTCCTGGTTTGTTATGTTTTTCTGCAATGTATTGTTTAACGACTTCAGATAGTGGAATATCACCAGTTTTATCTCCCTGAACAATATCACCCACTCTCTTATTGACAGCAATAATGTGATTGTCTTCATATATAACTTGAAGATTATCTTTAGTTGAAATTATTTTTGAAGACAAATTATTTTTGTTTTACTCACTACCAACTACTCACTATATTAATATTGCTCTTTCTCATTAGGGAAATCACCACTTTTTACATCTTTGATGTAATTTTCAAAAGCATTAGTCATTTCGTGATACATATCTAAATAGCGTCTTAAAAAACGGGGATTAAACTCATGGGTCATTCCTAACATATCATGTGTTACCAAAACTTGTCCGTCAACTCCACTTCCGGCACCAATTCCGATAATAGGAATTCGAATGCTTTTGGCAACTTCTTCAGCCAGTTTAGCGGGTACTTTCTCTAAAACAATTGCAAAACAACCAATTTTTTCAAGCATTAAGGCATCTTTTTTAAGTTGTTCTGCTTCTGCTTCTTCTTTAGCTCTAACGGTATAGGTTCCAAATTTATATATAGATTGTGGTGTAAGGCCTAAGTGGCCCATAACAGGTATTCCCGCATTTAATATTCTTTTAATAGAATCTTTAATCTCTTTTCCACCTTCAAGTTTAACGGCGTGACCACCACTTTCTTTCATAATTCTAATAGCAGATCTTAACGCTTCTTTAGGATCACTTTGATAGGTTCCAAAAGGTAAATCAACGACTACTAAGCACCTATTAATAGCTCTCACTACTGAAGAAGCATGGTAAATCATTTCATTTAAAGTAATAGGAAGTGTAGTTTCATGACCTGCCATAACATTGGAAGCAGAATCGCCTACTAGTATGATGTCCACACCAGCATTGTCTACAATCTTTGCCATAGTGTAATCGTATGCCGTTAGCATCGAAATTTTTTCACCTTTACTTTTCATATCTACCAATGTTTTGATAGTAATGCGTTTATATTCTTTTTTAGCTGTACTCATAAGTTTAACAGAATTGAATGGTAAATGTACTAATTTTGGAACGTAATTTTAAGATGGATTCTAAAAATTCATTTCTTTTAAAAAAAAATGAAAATTTTGAGGTGAATGATTTTTAAATGGTCGTATTTGTTTAAAAATATTGGAAATAATCCATAGTTATTATGGATATATTCCATAATTTTGAAGAATGGAAATATTTTCATCAGGAAAACTTAGTAAAGTAAAGAATAGGCATGCTCCAGAGGCTTCCAAACAAACAGGTTTTCCTAGTCCTGCGACACATTATGCGGAAGCTAGTATCGATTTGCATAAAGAATTAATAGCCAATCGTGATGCTACTTTTTTTGTACGAATAGCTGGAGATGAACTTTCATATTACAATATCTGGAATAATGATGTATTATTAATTGATCGATCATTAAGACCTAAAAAAAATGATTTGGTATTGGTGGTTATAGACGGAGAATTTAAAGTGGTTAAATTTCCTAAAGTATTTTTAGAAACCGAATTCGTTCTTTGGGGATTGATTCGTTATATTATTCATTACGCTCGATGATAGCTTTGGTAGATTGTAATAGTTTTTACGCTACATGCGAGCAAGTATTTCGTCCGGATTTATGGGGAAAACCTGTTGTAGTTCTTAGTAATAATGACGGTTGTATAATTGCTGCCAATAAAGAAGCAAAGGCTATTTCAGAAATTTCAATGTTTGAACCTGTTTTTAAAATTAAAAAGCAATTAATTAGAAATAACGTCACGATTTTTTCTTCTAATTATACCCTTTATGGCGAAATGTCACAACGGGTGATGAATATTCTTAGTGCTTTTTCACCACAAGTTGAAATTTATAGTATCGATGAGGCTTTTGTAGATGTTTCAGGAATGGAGTATTTTTCATTGAATAAATATGGTCATCAGATGAAAGATACCATCTTTGAGTATACAGGCCTTCCTGTAGGAGTAGGAATAGCAGCCACTAAGGTATTGGCAAAATTAGCAAATAGAATTTCTAAGAAACGTGTTTCAGAAAACCAGGGTGTTTTTGTGATTGATTCCGAAGAAAAAAGAATAGAAGCACTAAAATGGGCAACTATAAAAATGGTATGGGGAATCGGCAGTAAGCATGCAAAGCGTTTAAATAACATTGGAATTTTTACTGCTTATGAATTTACACAACTTCCAGAAGAATGGGTTCGGAAAAATATGACGGTGGTAGGAGTTCGTATTTGGAATGAATTAAAAGGAATACCAAGTATCGAATTTAAAACAATGCCCAAACCAAAACAAGGAATCGGCACTTCAAAATCATTTGGAAAAAAAATAGAAAATTTAGGAATGATTCAAGAAGCTTGTGCTTATTATATTAGCGAGGTTAGTGAAGTACTTCGGAATCAAAAATCTTGTGCAACCTATCTTCAAGTTTTTTTACATACCAATTACTTTAGTGACCGCGATAAACAATACTCTAATAGTATTACGGTAACCTTAAGTATTCCTACGAGCGATACATTTGTTTTAATTTCAGAAGCAAAAAAAGCATTGGATGCTATTTATAAACCGGGTTACCGATTTAAAAAAGTAGGGGTATGTTTAAGCGGTATCATTCCCAGAAAATATGTGCAGGGTAATTTATTTTTAGCCGCTCCACAATTGGATAAAAAAGCGTTGGTGAGTGTTTTTGACATGATGAATAGGAAATATGGAAAATCTACTTTGTTTTCAGGATTGGTTGGAACTCGGGTAAAAGAATGGGAATTAATAAAAGAAGATCGAAGTCCTCGTTATACTACACAATGGAATGAATTATTAACGGTAAAGGCGAATAAGTATTAAAATTAACTATCTTTTTAAAAATAAATCTGCCACCCTGTCATATCAAATCTACTGGCATAAAGATTGCCATACAGTAAATGTCTCATTAATTTTTGAGATTTGAAATTATTGATAAATAAAAATATAATTTATAGTTATGAGTAAAATAATAGGAATCGATTTAGGAACAACCAACTCTTGTGTGGCTGTAATGGAAGGTAGTGAACCAA